>Ga0114932_10000185_pt1 | contig 71911 bp, 73 predicted proteins | sample 2SBtaG_2_FD_87286 | JGI IMG/M metagenome (GOLD analysis project Ga0114932, IMG submission 87286) | Deep subsurface microbial communities from Kolumbo volcano to uncover new lineages of life (NeLLi) - 2SBTROV12_ACTIVE470 metaG | ecosystem: Environmental > Aquatic > Marine > Volcanic ...
CTCGCATCCACACCCATCCCCCCCGACCCTCTCCCCGAACCCCAACCCGACCCCGAACCCGAACCCGACCCCGACCCCGAACCCGAACCCGAACCCGACCCCGAACCCGAACCCGAACCCGAACCCGGCCTGATTGGCCGCCTTCTGGGTGGCGGCGCGATCAGGGCCAAAAAACGTGTGCTTGATGATGCGATGCTTCAAAGCCTGGAAGAGCTGCTGATTTCGGCTGACATGGGCGTGGAAACCGCGCTCAGGCTGTCTGCAAATATGGCTGAAGGGCGCTTGGGCAAACGTCTTGGTGCTGCCGAGATAAAATCGCTGTTGGCCGATGAAATCGCCGCCGTATTGGAACCGGTGGCCAAACCCATGCCGCTTTACGCCAAAAAACCACAAGTTGTGCTGGTGGTCGGGGTCAACGGATCGGGCAAAACGACCACCATCGGCAAACTGGCGTCGCAGTTTCGCGCCGCCGGAAAATCGGTGATCATTGCGGCGGGCGACACCTTTCGCGCCGCAGCCGTCGAACAGTTGCAGGTCTGGGGCGAACGCGCCGGCGTACCGGTTTTAACGGCTCCCGAAGGATCGGACCCCGCTTCGCTGGCTTTTGATGCCATGACACAGGCCGAAGCGGACGGCGCGGATCTGTTGATGATCGACACCGCCGGACGTTTGCAAAACCGCACCGATTTGATGGAGGAACTGGCCAAAATCATGCGGGTCATACGCAAAAAGGACCCGTCTGCCCCACACAACACGCTGTTGGTTCTCGACGCGACCACGGGTCAGAATGCGCTCAATCAGGTCAAGGTATTCGCAGAAATATCCGATGTGACGGGCCTGGTGATGACTAAACTGGACGGCACCGCCAAGGGCGGCGTTCTGGTGGCGCTGGCGGCCAGGTTCGGCCTGCCCATTCACGCCATCGGTGTGGGCGAGCAAATCGACGACCTGCAAGCCTTTGATCCCAATGAGTTCGCCCAAGCTTTGACCGGTCTCGACACCTGACCGCAAACCTTTCATTGTTGCAAAAAAACTTTCGGGGGTCTCGGGGGTGGACCCCCCGGATAAAGGCAATCATTCATGTCCGACTGGCTGATCTCAATCGAAGGCACCGAAGCCGGGCATATTCTGGCGATCAGCCTTGCCCTGATGTCCGCCATTTTGCACGCGGTCTTTGGCGCGTTGCAAAAAGGCCGGTTTGATCCATGGCTGACCCGCGGTGCCACCGATATTTCTTATGGCCTGATTATTTTGCCGTTTGCCCTGTTTGCGGTGCCGTTTCCGGAACCGCATATTTGGCCCATCCTTGGCGGTGCTTTTCTGATCCACACCGCTTATAAAATCCTGCAGGCCCAGGCTTATACCAAAGGCGCTTATACGGTTGTTTATCCGGTGGTGCGCGGCACAGGTCCGCTGATCACAGTGCTGGCGGTCGGCGTTGTGTTTTCGGAACATTACACGATCGGCCAATGGTCCGGTGTATTGATCCTCAGCGGCGGAATTCTGGGGCTGGCGATTTTCAATCTCAGCCATGAAACTATTCAGCGCAGCACGCTGTTCACCGCACTTTTTCTGGCGTTTCTAACTGGAGTCATGGTCGCCGCATACACCACCTATGACGCTTATGGTATTCGCGCTACGCCCAACCCGTTTACCTTTTTGGCGTGGTTTTACGTAATCGATGCCGTCGCCATGCCGCTGATTGCCGCGTTGCGCTGGCACCGGATGGAAACGCCGCCGCAGCTGGGGGCCTTGATGCGTCGCGGATTTGTCGGCGGGATTATCGCGATTGCCAGTTTTGGCGGCATCATGCTGGCCACGCGCCTTGACAAAGTAGGGCAGGCGGCGGTGTTGCGCGAAACCTCGGTGCTGTTTGCCGCCCTTATCGGCTGGCTGTTTTTGCGCGAGGCTGTGGGGGTAAAACGCGCCGCTCTCATGGGTTTGATCGCGCTGGGTGCGGTTTTGGTGGAATTTGGCCGTTAGGCACATTAAGTGGATCACATGAAAAAAGATAAAAGCATTTCGCCTGCATTGAAACTGGCGCTTGAACTAGGGCCGATCGTCCTGTTTTTCATCGGGTATATACGCATCAAAGACCGCACGTTTGAAATTCTGGGCACCCCTTACGAAGGATTTATTGTCGCCACCGCGATCTTTATTCCCGTGCTGCTGCTGTCCACCGGTATTCTGTGGTTCAAAACCGGGAAACTGTCAAAAATGCAGCTGATGACCGCTGTTCTGGTGGTTGTGTTCGGGGGCTTGGGCATCTATTTCAACGACGACAGTTTTTTTAAGATGAAGCCGACAATTCTTTACGTGGGATTTGCCGCAACATTGGGGTTTGGGTTGCTGCGCGGACGATCATATCTGCAACTGGTGATGGATGATATGATGCCGCTCCAGCCCGAGGGCTGGATGATTTTCACCCGCCGACTGGCGTTGTTTTTCGCGGCACTCGCCGTCACCAACGAGCTGATCTGGCGCACTATGTCAACCGAGGCGTGGGTCAATTTCAAGGTTTTCGGACTGACCGCAGCGATGTTTGTGTTTTTCATGAGTCAGGCGCGACTGTTCGGCAAATACGCCATTTCAGAAGACGGGCCAAAACCCGATTCGAAATAGCCAGTCTAAACCGGTCTGATTTCAGCGTCCAAAGGCGCGCGGTATACGGTCTTTGGGCGGTCTTCGTCGGCCAGTAAATTTAGCAAAATCCGTTCGATATTGGCGCGCTTTTGCGGATTCAGTTCATAAAAATTGGCTTTTCCACATCTGGAATTTATCACCAATTTCGATTTTCTGAGCACGGCAAGGTCGTTGGAAATTGCAGACTGGCCCCGTCCAAGCGTGGCCTGCAGCTGTATAACCGAATGTTGTCTTTGAGACAGTTTAGCCAAAATGCTCAGACGGTTGGCGTTGCCGAACATCTTTAAGATCAGCGTCAACCTTGCGGCGCAATCCTGCTGCTCGGGCAGGGTCAGGTCGCTAAATTGCGTGCCCGATTTTTGACCGGTTTTCAAAGCCGGACCCAGCAGGACGTCGCCGACTTTCGTCTTGATTTTTGGCATGCCTGGCACGTGGCTGTTCATTGGTATCAATCCTTCGGCGATCAACCCATCCCCGCAATTCAGTCAGTTTTCTGAATTTGGCGGGGAGGGGTTATCATTCACTTATGGGCGCACGTAGGCGAAACCGTTTTCCTGTAGCTCGATCAGGCGAACAACACCCGACGGCACCATGGTGGCTTCGGTCATGATCGGAATATCTTTTCCGGCCTTTTTGCTCATTTTACGGTGGGTGTTGCCGCAGGCTGCGAATGACAGGTTTTCCATTTCCAGCGACATCGTGGCGACGCGCGTCTCGACCGGGCTTTTGCCCGGAATCAACATGGTCAATCCCGGACCATAGGTAACCATTTCTATAACCACCGTGTCACCCTGTGATTCGTAGAAATTGGTGATATTGACCGCGTTGTTCAAAGCCATGTTCTGGACCTTGGGGTCCGACTGATCGACGTGGATGGCGACGTGATGCACTTCGCCCGCTGCCATTGCAATGTGGCCGGCAAACAAAAACGCTGCCAGTGCAACAATAAATCTTTTCATGATCTACTCCCTTGTGATTATACCCGTTGTTGGGTTGGCGCATTTTGTCACGAAAGGTGAGTTTGCGTCTACTCGGTAAACTCAGGGCTTTTACCTAGGGTATACCCTAGCTTGTCAGAGAAATAAGCTGGCTGGACGTTCGCGCGTTGAATTTTTTCAACAGATTTGCACGATGAAATTCCACGGTTTTCGGGCTGATTTCAAGGATGCGCGCCATCTCCTTGGTGGAGTGGCCTTTGGAAATCAACGCAAGAATCTCCTGTTCGCGCTTGGTGACGTCGACGCCGGAACCGTGATCAATTCCGGCTTCTGCTATCGTCGTCACCGAGCTGGAGAAACGTTTTTTCGAGCGTCGAAAACCCAGCATGGCGAAGATGACAACACTGGTTACCATGGCCGCCGTGGCCAAAATTACGGTCATCGGCAAGCGTTTTTGCCGGGCAATGCGGCTGGCATACATTTGCGCCAGATCTTCAACGGTACGATAGGACAATGGCGCAGACCATCTGACGGTCATGCCGCTTTGCGCCGTGGCGGGATTGTTCTGCGACATCAACAGCGCCAGCGCCACGCTGTCGCGCAAACCGCTGTCTGTTGTGCCAAATGCCACAAACGGCCATTCGGGGTAAAGGCGTGTGCTCGTCTTGTCGGGATGGGTATAGTTGGTGTCGGCGTTTAGCACGGTAATCGCGTCCGCCGAAACTTTTCCGTTGGCGATAAATTCTTCCAGCATACCGCTGCGAATGATCCCGACGTCTGCACGCCCCTGAATCACGTCGAAAACTATTTGGTCCATTGGAAACCCGACAAATATAAGCTCTGCCGTGTCGTCAAACAGATCGACGCCAACGTTGTTAAACGCCCGCCACGCCGTCTGAAATCCACCAAACGCGTGGGGGTCAACTGCAGCCACTTTTTTGCCGGCGATATCCTGCAGGTGCGCAAGACCCGAATCCGCCCTTGTGATGATTGTGCTGCCAAATTCGCTGGCGTATGTCCCATCGGATTTCTGTTGTCTGCGCGAGGCAATCACGCTGAGCGGATATTCTTTTTTCAAATCGACAAAATGGCCCGGATTGGTCAACAGAAAATCCAGCTCGCCGTTTTCGATTTTTGTTTTGGCAGAGCGCAGCGTCACCGGAACCATTTCAAAGCTCCAGCCGGACACAGTGGAATCCAGATAGTTTTGCAGCCCCAACCACTTTTGCGCCACGGTGTCGGAACCGCGATACGCCAGAACGCCGACGCGCGCTTTTGTGTCCGCCATCACTGGGGACGCCAGCAACAGGTGGACAAAAACCACAACCAGAAAACCAGCCGCCAAAGGTGTATTCGGCTCACGCATGGGTGCAGCTTACATTATGGTTGCGCTGCCATCAAATTAAACACTGCTTTGCGCAAATTAACCCTTTTGCCCAAACAATACTTTTTGCGCAGCTTTGTTGTCCTGCAGATTGCCGCGCAGTTCCTTGGCCACGCTACGGCCCTTTTCACGCCGTCGCGTGCGTAACATCGATCCAGATACGCCAGTAAATCCGGCATGGCCGACGTATCCTGTTCTTGACCTTCCCACAGGCTGGCCCAGGGCCATATCGCCATATCAGCGATGGAAAAGAAATTCCCCGCAACGAAATCACGACCGGCAAGCCGTTTGTTCAGCACGCTCAACAGCCGCCCGGTTTCGTTGCGGTAGCGGTCCTTGGCGTAGGGCAGATCATGGGGCGGTTCCATGCTGGGCGCGTATTTGAGAAAATGATGCGCCTGTCCCGCCATTGGTCCCAGCCCGCCCATCTGCCACATCAGCCATTGATCGACCTCGATGTGGTCGCGGGCGGTTTCACCGTAAAACAGCCCTGTTTTGCGTGCCAGATACTGCAGGATCGCGCCGCTTTCAAAGATAGATACCGGCTTGCCGTCCGGACCGTCGGGATCCAAAATTGCAGGCATTCGGTTGTTGGGGGCAATGGCTAAAAATTCGGGCGCGAACTGATCGCCCGCGCCGATATTCACCAGATTAAGGTTGTAGGGCAGGCCCATTTCTTCCAGCGCGATGGATATTTTCCACCCGTTCGGCGTGGGCCAGTAATAAAGTTCGATCGCATCGGTCATTGGCTGTCTTTCCCATGATTTGCCTCCCTTGCAGATTGGCACGAATGGCGCGGGATTCAAGCGCTGATTGACGCCGCTTGCGTGATCGCCTAAAAACCTGTCGTGGCGATTTGTTACCGGATTGTGGGCCACGTAAAATAAGCCGCTAAAGAGGTCGCGTACATGCCGCCCCCGGTCCTATGGTGATCCGGGGTTTTTTTGTGCGGGCCGCATGATGGAGAAATGCGATGAGTGAAAGCTGGAAAAACGAAACCAGACTGGTGCACGCGGGCGCGCGCCGCAGCCAGTACAGAGAAGTCAGTGAAGCCATATATCTGACGCAGGGTTTTGTCTACGAAAACGCCGAAGCCGCGGAGGCGCGGTTCATTGAAAGTGGCAAGGATGAGTTCATCTATGCGCGTTACGGCAACCCGACGGTGCGGATGTTCGAAGACCGCATGGCAGCCCTTGAAGGGGCAGAGGACGCCTTTGCCACAGCGTCGGGCATGGCCGCAGTTAACGCGGCGCTGTTTGGCGCACTGAAGGCGGGCGATCACGTGGTATCGGCCAAGGCATTGTTCGGATCGTGTCTGTATATTCTGGAAACGCTGTTGCCGCGATACGGGGTCGACGTGACATTCGTGGACGGCACCGACCTGAAAGCCTGGAAAGCCGCGCTGCGAGAGGACACCAAACTGGTATTCCTTGAAGCCATTTCTAATCCGCGACTGGAGGTCATCGATATTCGCGCAGTTGCCGGTCTGGCGCACGCGCAGCGCGCGCAGGTCGTTGTGGACAACGTGTTCGCAACGCCGGTGTTTCAGCGCACGCTCGAATTGGGGGCCGATGTGGTGATTTACTCGGCAACCAAACACATCGACGGGCAGGGGCGCTGTCTGGGCGGGATTGTGCTGGGCAGCAAAGCCTATATCGCAGACGTGATCTCGCCTTATCTTAAACACACCGGCGGTGCGCTTAGCCCGTTTAACGCATGGGTCATGCTTAAGGGTCTGGAAACGCTGCAGTTGCGCTGTGACGCTCAGGCCAAATCTGCGCTTTATTTGGCGCAGGCGCTGCAAGGGCACGACAAGATCGACAACGTTATGTACCCGTTTTTGCCCGACCATGCGCAATACACGCTGGCGCGCGGACAAATGAGCGCCGGTGGAACCGTGCTGTCGCTGGAAATCAAAAATGGGCAAGACGGCACATTTCGGTTTCTCAACGCGCTGGAAACAATCCTGATCTCCAACAATCTTGGCGATGCCAAATCGCTGGTCACGCATCCAGCGACCACAACGCACCAGCGGCTTGACGACGCGACCAAATCCGATTTGGGCATCACCCCGGGGTTGGTGCGTCTGTCGATCGGATTGGAAAATGCCGACGATCTGCTTGACGATCTGAACGCCGCTTTGGCGCGCGTTTGACCCAAAAGACCGCAGTTTTTCGGTCATTAAGATTAAGAAAGGTCGCTGCGGCGATAAATCTTCTGGCCAGAATCGCCTAAGCACGCCACAAACCTGCGAACTACGGTGAAACCGAAGGGGACTGCCATGAATATTCATGACCCGGCCATTGAAACCGAACTTGACGACAGCGCAACACCTGTCCGTCCAACGCGCGAGCAGGCCGAAGATGCTGTGCGCACATTGCTGCGGTGGGCCGGCGACGACCCTGACCGCGAGGGGCTGCGTGACACACCCGCGCGGGTGACCAAAGCTTACGGCGACTGGTTTCGCGGTTATGCCGAAGACCCCGCTGCCATGCTCCAGCGAACCTTTGAAGAGGTCGAGGGTTACGACGATATGGTGCTGTTGCGCGATATCCGCTGGGAAAGCTATTGCGAACACCACATGGCACCCATTATCGGCAAAGCGCATGTGGCGTACCTGCCGACAGGCCGCGTCGTGGGCATTTCCAAACTGGCGCGCGTTGTCGATGCTTTTTCCAAGCGCCTGCAAGTGCAGGAAAAAATGACCGCGCAGATCGCAAACACATTGATCAACGTGCTGCAACCCAAGGGAGTCGCCGTGGTGCTCGAGGCCGAACATCACTGCATGTCAACGCGCGGTGTGCATAAATCCGGTGTCAGTATGGTGACCTCCAGCATGCTTGGCGCGTTTCGCTCCAACCGCGCGTTGCGGCAGGAATTCATGGGTCTGATCGGCAACCCGTCCAACCGTGTCGGCTAAATCCTGGCGTTGCAATTATACGTTATTGCTTGTCTAATGTGGTCCTGAGTACTGCAGGATCACACTATGAACCCCTATAATTACGACCAGTTTTCCACGGGCAATTACGATCTTGATAATAGTCTTGGACCGATGCCAGGTGACAAGGCGCCCGATTTCACGCTGACGCGGGCCGATGGTTCATCGCAGAATCTGTTGACGTTTGACGGCGCGTTTCTGGTGCTTGAAACCGGCTCGATCACCTGTCCGCTTTTTCAAAGCCGCCGCGCGCCAATGCAGCGGTTTTGCGACACATTTCCCAATGTCGCCTTTCGGGTGCTTTACGTGCGCGAGGCCCACCCGGGCAGCGCCATAGGTCAACATCAGACGCAAGCGGACAAAAACGCCTGTGCAGCGGAACTGAAAAGCCGGGATCACGAGGGGCGCACAATCCTTGTTGATACTCTTGATGGCGACGCGCACCGCGCCTACGGCTCTTATCCAAATGCGGTTTTTATCATCAACAAACGCGGCTGCGTGGTTTTTCAGGCCGACTGGAACAATCCTGCGGCAACCGGACGGGCGTTGAAAAGCCTGCTGGCGGGGCGCGCCGCCAATAATCCCAGTTATTTCTTGCCCGCCAAACCGCCCGTGGCGCTGCGCACACTGCGGCGCGCCGGAAAAGGCGCCGCTGCGGATTTTATTTTGCATTTACCGCGGTTGATCTGGAAAAATGGTATCAAGCGTAACCTGCAAGTGCTGTTGCGACGCCACAAAGCGGTGCCGCCCGACGCCAATTGCTAGAGCGCCGGTAGCTTCAGGCGTCGTCGTCAATCGCCTGGAGCCGCAGGCGCGCGATCTGGTGCACCTGATTTAGCGCCTCGCGAAATTCGCTTGCCACGTCGTTGTCGCAACGCTTGCGGAAATTATCCAGAATTTCCAATCTGTGACGCCCCTTGACCGCCAGAATGAACGGAAAACCGAATTTGTCGCGATACGTAGCGTTCAGCCGCGTAAATTCCGAATATTCATCCGGCGTGCATTGATCGAGACCGGCGCTGGATTGCTCTGAGGTGCTTTCAGCGGTCAGCGTTCCGCTCTTGGCAAGCTTGCCCGCCAGATCGGGGTGGGCGCGCAGTAGGGCCAGCTGCATCTCGCGCGGTACGGATTCGACAATCATCGACATCGGTCCCGCCAGATCGATAGCGCGACCATCGGCCAGCGTGGGATCATCGTCAAAGCATTTATCGGCAATCCACGCCGAATGTTCGTAAACGCCACCGAAGCGGGCCATAAAATCTGACTTGGAATGCTGCGCGCTCATCGTGTGCTCCTGCCCCGGACACTGCCAAAGGCCGATCATTGCCTGAACTATCGTTTCGATCAAGGTTTATTGGGCTGGAATATTTCCCGTCTGCGTTTTACGAATTGAGCAACAATTGCGGAGACACCCCTATGCCCGACGTTGCGCTTGATTTTTCCCGCGCTGAATATGCCGACCGACTGATGCGGGTACGCGCCGCCATGGCGCGCGCCGGTGTCGAGGTGCTGTTCTGTTGCGATCCCTCAAACATGGCGTGGCTGACCGGATACGACGGCTGGTCGTTTTACGTGCATCAGGGCGTGGTGGTCGGCCCAAAGGGCGATCCGGTTTTCTGGGGCCGCTACATGGATTCGATCGGGGCGCAAAAGACCTGTTATATGGGGTTTGATGATATCACCAGCTATCCGGATGACTACGTCATGTCGACCGAACGCCACGCCATGCAAACGCTGGCCGCGCTGATTCAGGATCGGGGCTGGGCGGACCTGACTCTGGGTGTCGAGATGGAAAACTATTACTATTCCGCCAAGGCGCATATGGTTCTAAGCACCGCATTGGGCGGCAATATCGTCGATGCAACGGCGCTGGTGAACTGGTGTCGCGCAGTCAAGTCGCCGCGCGAACTGGACTATATCGGGCGCGCCGCGATCATCACGGAAAACATGCACCGCCGTATTCTTGAAGTATTCGAGGCAGGCAAGCGAAAAAACGAGGTGGTGGCGGAGATATACCACACTGCGATCTGGGGCGGCGTCAAGGACGGTGTAAAATTTGGTGGCGATATTGCGGCGATCTGCCCGCTTTTGCCTACCGGTGACGAGGCGGCTGCGGCGCATTTGACATGGAACGACAAACCCGTCCCGGCCGACACCGGCACGTTTTTCGAAATTTCCGGATGTCACCGGCGTTATCACGCGCCTTTGTCGCGCACGATCTGGCTGGGCAGGCCTCCACGCGACGTGGCATACGCAGAAGATGTGGTTCTTGAAGGGATTGACGCGGGGATAGACGCGGCGCGCGCAGGCAACACCACGGGGGATGTGGCGGCTGGCTTTTACAAGGTGCTGAATAAACATGGGATCAAGCGCGAAGGTCGCTGCGGTTACCCCATCGGCCTGTCGTACCCGCCCGACTGGGGCGAGCGAACTTTTTCGATCCGCCCTGACGACGAAACCGTATTGGAACCCAATATGACGTTTCATTTCATGCCGGCGCTGTGGATGGACGACTGGGGTCTGGAAATCACCGAAACCCTGCGGATTTGCGAAAACGGACCAGCCGAACCAATGGTCAACGTGCCAAGAAAACTGTTTGTCAAAAATTAGAATTGGCCGGTCGTGCAGGAAAATAGGGCAAAAACGAAACGTGGATGCAAGGTTTCCGAGGTTGTGCGTCCTATAGAAAACGCCTAAAGAACGTCGGGTCGCGGGTGTAGCTCAATGGTAGAGCAGCAGCCTTCCAAGCTGAATACGTGGGTTCGATTCCCATCACCCGCTCCATCTCCTTCACCAACGTGCACACCCCTGCGACACCTGATATTCTTGTGCGCCGCGGTTTCGTCGATTAAACGTGCATCTGGTAAAATCAGGACGGGACGCCCATGGCCAATCAATTGGAGGAAAATCCGCAGGATCGCGCTAAATCAAAAAACGTTGGACCGATCCGCGGATTGTTCCCGTTTTTGCGCCCTTATCGTCTTATGGTTGTTCTGGCCGCGGTGGCATTGGTTTTGACGGCTGGGTTGTCGCTGACTTTGCCGCTGGCAGTGCGCCGGGTTATTGACGGATTTTCGACAGGCGAAGCACAGTTGTTGGACCAGTATTTTGGCGCGGCACTTGGCATCGCGGCGCTGTTGGCTGTTGGCACCGGGCTGCGGTATTATTTGGTGACCCGGCTGGGTGAACGCGTGGTTGCCGATATTCGCAAGGCGGTTTACGCACGCGTCATCGGGCTGAGTCCTGCGTTTTTTGAACGCATTATGACCGGCGAAGTTCTGTCGCGCATCACCACCGACACCACGCTGATCCTGTCGGTGATCAGCTCATCGGTGTCAATTGCGTTGCGTAACATATTGATATTGCTTGGCGGTCTGATCTTTATGTTGGCCACTAGCCTGAAACTCGCGGGGCTGGTTCTGCTGATCGTGCCGCTGGTCATCGTGCCAATTCTGGTATTGGGTCGGCGTTTGCGCGTGTTGTCACGGGAAAATCAGGACCGGATCGCCGAAAGCTCGGGTAATGCGTCGGAAACGCTGTTGGCGGTGCAAACCGTGCAGGCATTTACCCACGAAAAACAAAGCCGCCAGCAATTTGACGATGTGACCGAACTGTCGTTTGACTCCGCGCGAAAACGTATCAAGACCCGTGCATTCATGACGGTTATCGTCATTTTCCTGATTTTTGCCGGGGTGGTCGGTGTGCTGTGGATCGGAGCGCGCGATGTGCGCCTGAACGCCATGAGCGCCGGGGAGCTGGTGCAATTCGTGATTTATGCGGTGATGACGGCGGGGTCCGTCGCCGCGCTGTCGGAAATCTGGGGCGAGCTGCAACGAGCCGCCGGGGCGACCGAGCGGCTGGTGGAACTTTTGTACGCGCAGGATAGCGTTTTGGATCCAGCCGAGCCGCATCGGCTGGGCGGTAAGGTTCAGGGCGAAATCACGTTTGAAGACGTGACGTTTCGCTATCCTTCGCGGCCTGAAATCGCGGCGCTGGATCGTGTTTCTTTCACCATCAAACCCGGCGAAACTGTGGCGCTCGTTGGCCCTTCGGGGGCGGGAAAATCCACTGTGTTTCAATTGCTTCTGCGGTTTTTTGATCCGACCGCCGGGCGGGTTCTGCTGGATGGACAGGATGTCAGGTCAATGGCACGTACGGATTTTCGGACCGCTTTTGGCATGGTGCCTCAGGATCCGGTTATTTTTGCGGGCAGCGCGCGCGAAAACATTCGGTTTGGCCGCCCGTCCGCCGACGATACCGCTGTTGAAAAAGCAGCAGTCGCTGCCGCAGCTCATGAATTTCTGGTCAAACTGCCCGAGGGGTACAACAGCAATGTGGGCGAACGCGGCGTGATGTTATCGGGCGGACAAAAGCAACGGATAGCCATTGCGCGGGCCATTTTGCGGGGCGCACCTGTCCTGCTTTTGGACGAGGCCACATCGGCGCTTGACGCCGAAAGCGAACAGGCCGTTCAAAAAGCGGTGGAATCCTTGGCACAGGCCTGCACGACACTGATAGTGGCGCACAGACTGGCCACGGTGAAAAAGGCCGACCGTATTATCGTGTTTGACGAAGGTCGCGTCGTGGCGCAGGGCACTCACGCCGAGCTGGTCAAGGCCGGTGGTCTTTATGCCCGGCTGGCGAAACTGCAGTTTACCACAGGACTGGCGGCGGAATAGCAGCACAAGCGACACCGGAATGGCCCGCCGGTTTGAATATTTTTGCAAACATGAATTGGTTTGGTTGCCAAGGTGCATGGGTGGCGGTTTTTCCGGGGCGAACGGCAATTGAAAAGGTTTTGGCGATCGGGCGAATTCAAGAGGCTGCAAAGCGGTTTTTACAGGTGTAAATGGCGTTTTGGGGCAGTTACACCGCCCCAAAAATCTGTTAAGCCGTTGGCCGGGTTATTTTGTTTACAGCGTAGCGCTGAACCTTACGCGAAACACTTCGGCTTCGCTTGGCGACATTTTCAGCAGTTGCGCGTCAGTGTCGCTCCATGGTCGAAGCATCATAGACTTGCCGGCGTACGTTTGTTCCGGGCTGTCACTTGCCAGCGGCAATGAAAAGATCGGATCCGCCACCAAACCGTCGGCTTTCGCGATGACAATCGCGTAGTCGCTGTCAGTATTCAGGACGATCACTTCGTCTATTGACTGAAACAGATGCCCGCCGGACAACAGGTCCATTGCCGCATCCCGCTTAGGACGGATTTTGACGAATACCGGATCGTTGTGCAGGGCTTCCCTCTTTTCTGCCGATGGCCAGCTGGCCAGGCTTCCTGATGTCGGGGTCACGCCAACAAAATTGGTGGCGATCACACCAAATCCAGTCAGGATGGCCAGCCCGTGTTTTGCCATGGTCGGGCCCATGGCGGGGAAGTATTCGCCATACATCCATTCTTCTTTGCCCGGCGTCACGGTGCCAAAGCCAAATTCAAGCAGGCTGTCGGTCGAAAGTGTTATTTCTTTTGTCATTTTGTCTCTCCTTGATTGCGATGCCGTCTATCTATGTGGACAGAAAATGAATTGTAATTGCGGTTTTTGGGGGTTTATGGTGCAATTATCGACCACATCCACAAAGGCACGCCATGGCGAATCTGGACTGGAACGACATTAAGGTATTTCTGGCACTGTTTCGTGGGCGTTCGGTGCGCAGCGCTGCCGGTGAATTGGGGATGAGCCACTCAACGGTATCGCGCCACCTTACCGATCTGGAAACCAGTTTGGGTGCCGTGCTGTTCACGCGGTCGCGGGACGGCCTACTGGCCACAAGTATGGCCGAACATATTTTTGGTAAGGCAGAACAGGTCGAAAGCGAGGTCCTTGATCTGAAACACGCGTCGGACAGTTTGGATTCGGTGCTGTCAGGAGAGGTGCGGGTCACATCGCCACCACTTTTGTCTCAACACATGCTGATGCCGCATATGGCAGCGTTTGCGCAGCAATACCCCGGCATTGAAATTCTGCTGCATTCCAGTTTCACCATTGACGATCTTATGAAAGGTGCGGCGGACGTTGCATTTCGGTCCCAGTTTGACCCCAACGACAATCTGGTTGGCCGCAGATTGCCGGATTTTGTCGACTGCGCCTATGCATCACCTGGTTACGTCGCTAAAAACACGTTTGAAGGCAATCAGACAAGCGCGTGCTGGATTGGGCGCGGCGCGTCTGACCCCGGTAATAAATGGATTACCGATGGTCCTTTCCCGAAAGCTGCGGTTCAACATCAAATACCCAACATGCTGGATCAGGCAGAGGCGGCGGTCGCTGGTATGGGAATGGTGGTGCTGCCGTGTTTCTTTGCGGATGCTTTGGACGGGCTGGTTCGCATTCCCGGCACCGGTCCGGTTTCATCACGACCGGCATGGGTGCTTACCCATCCGGACTTGCGCACCTCGACGCGGATCAAGACATTCGTGCGCTTCATTGTTGCCGCGATTTCCAAACAGGAGAAACTGATCACCGGCGATCTTGGCCAGCTTTGACAGAGGATCGAAAACTGGCGGTGTCACGCGGAGGGATACACAGTCGGGGGTCTTTGTGCGGGCACGGTCAGGCGGCAATGCAACGCTGACGCAACGGGCGAATAACCTGACGTCCGGTCCCATTTGTGATAAGCAGAGATGCATCATCGGTCTTGCGCCATAGCACCTTTATGTTTCATGTTGCCCACAATATTATTTGTACCGGGGGAGTTAAAATGACAAAATGGGCGACATTGGCTGACAGCAGAGCTTTTGAAAAAGAAATGACGTGGGGAAAACGTGTGGAGGCGACCACGCTTTTGCAATATATCTCGCGTACGAAAGATCGGTTTCCCGACCGCCCGGCGCTTAGTTTTCAGATCACGTCCGGACCCAAAGACAAAGCCGAAACATTAAGCTGGCGCGCATTGCACGCCAAAACTGTGCAGGCCGCGAATTTGTTTCGCCGTCTGGGCGTGGGCGAAAAAGACGTGGTCGCCTATCTTCTGCCCAACAGCAACGAGACTGCGATCACGCTTTTGGGGGCGGCTACAGCCGGGATCGTCAACCCGATCAACCCGCTTTTGGAAGCCGAACAAATTGGCGCGATTTTGCGCGAAACGGGCGCAAAAGTTCTGGTGACGTTGAAATCTTTTCCCAAAACCGACGTAGCACAAAAAGCGGCCGCAGCCGTGGCGCTGGCGCCGAACGTGGAGACAGTGCTCGAAGTCGATTTGCTGCGCTATCTTACGCCACCCAAAAGCTGGATCGTGCCGCTGATCCGCCCCAAGAATCCGGCGACCCACAATGCCAGGGTGCTGAATTTCAACGACGAAACAAGCAAGGCCCGCGCAGACGCGCTTGATTTTGAAGAAAGCAAAAAAGACCGCATCGCCGCCTATTTCCACACCGGCGGCACCACGGGTATGCCCAAGGTTGCGCAACATACGTTTTCCGGGATGTTGTATAACGGCTGGTGTTCCGAAGCCTTGCTGTTTGAGGAAACCGATGTGCTGATCTGCCCGATGCCGCTGTTTCATGTCTTTGCCGCCTATCCTGTACTGATGGCGGCCATTGCCACGGGCGCGCATATGGTTTTGCCCACTCCGGCGGGATATCGCGGCGATGGGGTGTTTGATAATTTCTGGAAGCTGGTCGAACGCTGGCGCGCCACCTTTATGATTACGGTGCCCACAGCGGCGGCTGCGCTGATGCAGCGCCCGGTTGACGCGGATATCTCGACCTTGAAAACGGCGCTGTGCGGGTCCGCACCTCTGCCCATTGAACTGTTCAACAAATTTGAAACTGCGGTGGGCGTGAATATCATCGAAGGCTACGGTATGACCGAGGCCACCTGTCTTGTGTCGTGCAACCCCATTGACGGCGAACGCAAAATCGGCTCGGTCGGGCTGCCTCTGCCCTACACCGATGTGCGTATTCTGGATTGTGACGCGTCCGGTAAAGTATTGAAAGAAATGGCGGTCGACGAGGTGGGCGAAATTTGTGTGTCTAATCCCGGCGTGCTCGCGGGGAAGACCTATACCGAGGCCGCCAAGAACAAGGGGCTTTTTGCCGACAAGAAATACCTGCGCACCGGTGATCTGGGTCGTCTGGACGGGGATGGTTATCTTTATATCACAGGTCGCGCCAAGGATCTGATCATTCGTGGTGGCCACAATATCGATCCGGCGCTGATCGAAGAGGCTTTGATGGGCCACGCCGACGTGGCTTTCGTGGGCGCAATAGGCCAGCCGGACGCGCACGCTGGTGAAATACCTTGTGCCTATGTCGAACTGATTGACGGTGGGTCTGCAACATCCGACGAATTAATGGCCTACGCGGCAGAGCACGTTTCGGAGCGGGCGGCGCATCCCAAATTCGTGGAAATCATGGCGGAGCTACCCAAAACCGCAGTCGGCAAAGTGTTCAAGCCCGATCTGCGCAAATCCGCCATTACCCGTGTATACAACGCCAAACTGGCCGACGACGGTGTGAGCGCCTCCGTGACCAAAGTCGTCGAAGACAAAAAACTGGGACTTGTCGCGCATCTGTCAAAGTCTGACGCAAGCGTAAGCGACGAGGCCGTCAAGCAAAGTCTTGGCAGCTTCACGCGGCCCTGGACCTGGGCATAAAATCTATCGTTTGAAGGAGACAACATGAACGGAACAGCCATTGAACGAGTGCGGGCCGCGCAATCGATCCATGAATTTCTTGATGGCGCTGTAACCGCCTACGGAGACACAGTAGCATTTGAAAACTACCACAACAGCCTGAGCTTTCGCGACATGGGTCGCTTTGCCGACGCGCTGGCAGCCTATTTGCAAACCGGGATGGGCGTGGTGAAGGGCACTAAAATTGCGTTGATGTCGCCCAATGTTTTGGCCCACCCAGTATGTACAATGGCGATCCACAAGTGCGGCGGCGTTCAGGTCAGCGTCAACCCGATGTACACGCCAGCCGAACTTGAGCACCAGCTCAACGATTCTGAATCCGAGATTCTCCTGATTTTTTCGGCTTCGACCGCAAGCTTTTCGCCCATTCGCGACAAAGTGGGCATCAAACAGGTGGTCGTGATCAATTTGGGCGATTGCGGGCAAAACCCGCTACCGTCCCCGCCGGTAGTCGACGGATTTGACGATTTCGTTTTATTGTCCGATGCGTTTGAGCAAGGCGCGAATATGGATTTCACGCCCGTCGACGTAACCCGCGAAGATCTGGCGTTTTTGCAATATACCGGCGGCACCACCGGCCCAAGCAAAGGCGCGATGCTGACGCACGGCAATATCCTGTGCAATCTTGATCAGGGGTACCAGTCGTCACACGCGGTGATGGTCGAAGGCGAAGAGATCATTGTCACCGCTTTGCCCCTTTATCATATTTTCGGCCTGACAGCGAATTTTCTGATGTATACCGGTTTTGGCAACAAGAACATCCTGATCACCAATCCGCGCGACATGGATCAATTTATCGGTGCAATCAAGGACGCCAAATTCACACGATTCAATGGCGTTAACACCCTTTACGCAGGCGTAATGCTGCATCCCGATTTCCCAAAAGTAGATTTTTCCTGTTTCAAAATGGCACTGGCGGGCGGCACTGCGACGCTAAAAACGGTTTCGGATAAATGGCTGGGCTTTACCGGCAAACCGATCTTAGAGGCTTATGGTCTGTCGGAAACTTCGCCGCTTTTGACCATGAGTTCGCCCGATTGGACCGAATTTACCGGGACTATCGGCCACGCCGCGGTTGACACCGATATCAGACTGCTTGACGACGACGATAACGAAGTTGCGCAGGGCGAACGGGGTGAGCTCGTTTGCAAGGGACCGCAAGTGACACAGGGTTATTATAACCGTCCCGAAGCCAACAAAAAGGCCTTCACACCCAACGGTTACTTTCGCACCGGAGATATCGCCATTCAGGATGAACAGGGCCGCTACCTGATTGTAGACCGCAAGAAAGACATGATCATTGTATCAGGTTTCAACGTCTACCCCAACGATATTGAACAGGCCGCCAGTTCCTGTCCCGGCGTGCAAGAGTGTGCCTGCATTGGCGTTTCGGACGAAAAAACCGGCGAAGCTGTGAAGCTGTTTGTGGTGCGCAGTGCGGGGAGCAAAGTTTCGCCCGATGAAATAATCGCCCATTGCCGCGAGGTTCTGACCAATTACAAGGTGCCTAAACACATCGCCTTTATCGACGAAGTGCCCAAATCGGCGGTGGGTAAAATGCTGCGGCGCGAACTGCGCGACGTGTAGCCTGATGAAAATATCCTGATCAACAAAAACTGACCATTGTGCGGCCTGTTTGACCGTGACCAGCAACCAATTGCGTTTGATGGGATAAAGCGCAATCCGAAAAGTGGGGACCGGTTTTCGGAATAAATTGCGCGCAAGATCAAAAGGATAGAGCCGCTCCGCTGATTCAGATAAAAAGGATGCGGCTCTAGGCCGGCAGACCGCCGTCGGCGTCATCGCCGGTTTCGTTCAGAAGTCGCGCCAGATCCGGAACCGTTATATGGCGCTTGCCCTGCAATTTAATGACGCCCTCGCGTTTGAGCGCCGACATCTGGCGGCTTGCTGTTTCCAGTGTCAGTCCCAGATAATCGGCCATGGATTCACGCGACAATGGCAGATCAAAGGCCACAGCCCCGGTGTTGTGCCGATACTTCAAATGGGAATCCCTTTTTGCGAAAATGGCCAACAGACTGGCAATTTTTTCACGGGCGGTTTTGCGGCCCAACAACAACATCCATTCCCGCGCAGCATCAAGTTCGTCCAAAGTCATTTCCAATAGCCGCGGACCCACAGACGCCGAGTTTTGCATCAGCTTTTCAAACGGGCCTTTTTGAAACCGGCACAGGGTCACATCGGTGATGGCAACAATATCATAAGGTGCCAGATCACGACCCGGACGACCCACGAAATCGCTGGGCAGCAGCAGACCGACCATCTGACGGCGCCCGTCCTCCATGGTTTTTGACAACGCCGCCACACCAACGACCACTGACCCGATAAACTGCATTTCGTCGCCGGCCCAGACCAACGTTTGCCCGGCTCCGTAAGTTTTATACGTCTTCATTTTCTCAAGAATCGCCAGCTCTTGTTCGTTGCTCCGTGAACATACAGCCCGAAACCGGATCGGACAGCTGCCACAGTCTTCTTTGGCAAACGGCAGAGACGAAGTGGAATACGACATGATTTTCCGGCGATTGATATGGATCAAAGCAAGGCTGAAACAAAGCCTACAATGTCAGTTAATGACACAACAGGCCAAATTCGAGCGTCTCGGTCTTTTTAGCGAAAACGCACCGCGCTACACATCTTACGTCGCAGCGGCCGACGCTGGAGCCGTTGATCTGGCGTCCCTGCCGCGCCGCAAGGTGGACCTGCTGACGCCGCCGCTGGTCCACGCCCACGACCAGATCGCCAGAACCGGTCCGACGATTGTCGAATTTGAAATGACCATCGTCGAAAAGGAAATCGAAATCGACGACGATGGTACAAAGATGCAGGCCATGACGTTCAATGGCTCAATTCCCGGTCCGATGATGGTCGTTCATCAGAACGATTACGTTGAACTTACGCTGACTAACCCTGCAGAAAACTCGCTGGAGCACAATATTGACCTTCACGCTGCCACGGGCGGTTTGGGTGGTGGGGCTTTGACGCTGATCGCGCCCGGCGAAAAAACCGTACTGCGGTTCAAAGCCACGCGCACGGGCACCTTTGTGTACCACTGTGCGCCCGGTGGCATCATGATCCCATGGCATGTGGTTTCGGGTATGTCTGGTTGTATCATGGTTTTACCGCGTGATGGTCTCCGAGATGAACAGGGCGAGCGCTTGTCCTATGACAAAGTTGTCTTTGTCGGCGAAAGCGAACATTATATTCCCCGTGACGAGAATGGCGATTACAAGCGGTTTGAAGACGTCACCGATGCGTTTGCCGATACACTTGATGTGATGAATGGTCTGGTCCCGACCCACGTTGTCTTTAACGGGCGCAAAGGGTCGCTGACCGGCGACAGCGCCCTAACCGCAACCGTGGGCGAGACTGTTCTTATTGTGCACTCCCAACCCAACCTCGATACACGCCCGCATTTGATTGGCGGTCACGGTGATTACGTGTGGGAGACCGGCAAATTTTCCAACCCACCGGAAAAGGATCTGGAAACCTGGTTTGTACGCGGTGGCTCTGCCGGGGCCGCGCTTTATACCTTTCGCCAACCGGGACTTTATGCCTACGTCAATCACAACCTGATCGAGGCGGTCAGCCTTGGGGCGCTCGCTCATTTCAAAGTCAAGGGCGAGTGGAACAGCGATTTGATGACACAGGTGATGGCTCCAACCGTCGTTTGACCATTGTTGAATTCGCAAACACACGATGTTATCCGGTCAGAGGGTTCGATCTGACCGGAATCAACGCCTTTATGCCGGCAGGGGTAAAATTCTGTTGCTGAAGTAATGTCTGCCTTCGGGGATCCAACTTTCGTCCGGTCGCCAATCTGTGGGAGCGGTAATAAAACCGCTCTCTGCAAAAGCGTGCTGCTGAAGGTAAAACAATGCAATATACCCCCACCGATAAATTCTGATATTTGTGTAACATGCTGAAAAAATTAGATAAAAAATTGTCAGTCGCTCCCATGATGGACTGGACCGACCGGCATTGCCGGGTGTTCCACCGGGCTATATCGCGTGAGGTGTTGCTGTACACCGAAATGGTGACCGCGCAGGCCGTGGTACACGGTGACGCGGCGCGCCTGCTGGGATTTTCCCGCGCCGAACACCCCGTCGCGTTGCAGCTGGGTGGTTCGGACCCCGCGCTTTTGGCGCAGGCCACAATAATCGCCTGTGATTTTGGCTACGATGAGGTCAACCTCAATATCGGCTGCCCGTCGGACCGAGTGCAATCCGGGCGATTTGGTGCGGTTTTGATGAAGGAACCTGTGCTTGTGGCCGAATGCGCGCGCGCGATGATCGAGGCGTCCAAAGTCGAAATCACAGTCAAATGCCGCATCGGTGTTGACGATCAGGTGCCTGCGCAAATCCTGCCGGAATTTCTGGAAACCGTGGCGGCAGCAGGCGTGCATCATTTCGCGATCCATGCCCGCAAAGCGTGGTTGCAGGGGCTCAGCCCGAAAGACAACCGGCGCGTGCCACCGCTGGATCATGATCTGGTGCGCAGGATGCGGGCCGCGTTTCCAGACCTTAGCCTTGCCATCAACGGCGGGATTGAAACGCTCGATCAGGCGCGGGGATTTCTGGACGACGGCTTTGACGGCGCGATGATCGGCCGCGCAGCCTATCACGATCCTTTTGGCGTCTTGGGGGATGCTGACAGGCTGGTGTTTGGCACCGGTCGTCACCCGACGCGCCAAGGCGTGGCAAACCACATGCGCCGTTATATCGACGCGCATATTGCGAACGGCGGTCAGTTGCACCACATCACGAGGCACATGCTGGGATTGTTCGCCGGGCAACCCGGTGCCCGGGCGTGGCGGCGCTATTTGTCGGAAAACGCCAACGCCAAGGGCGCGGGATCCGAGGTCGTCACGCAGGCCCTGAACGCCATGCCGGACCAAACAGCGACACGCGAGGTCGCCGATGCCTGAACTTTCCGGACTTTTGCCCATGGTCGGTCTTTTATTGCTGGTTGGGGCGTTTGCCGGCGTGGTCGCCGGATTGCTGGGGGTGGGCGGTGGTATCATATTGGTGCCGGCATTTTATTTTGTGTTTTCGGCTTTGGGATATTCCGGTGACGGGCTGATGCAAATTTGTCTGGCCACGTCGCTGGCGACGATCGTGGTGACGTCGATCCGCTCGGTTCTGGCGCACCACCGCAAGGGCGCGGTCGACTGGGACATATTGCGGGACTGGTGGCCGGGGATCACATTTGGGGCGTTGGTCGGCATGGCGACGGCGGGTCATCTGCGTGGCGTGGTTCTGATGGTAATTTTTGGTGTGCTTGGCGTACTCGTCGGTTTGTATCTGGCGTTCGGCAGGCCCCACTGGCGGTTGGGTGACGCGATGCCAAGTGGTCCCAGGCTTTATGTCATGTCGCCGATATTGGGGGTCCTGTCCGTGTTGATGGGGATCGGCGGTGGCTCATTTGGTGTGCCTCTGATGACATTATACGGGCGGCCCATTCACCGCGCGGTGGCGACGGCATCGGGGTTTGGCGTGATCATAGCGATCCCGTCGGTAACCGGTTTTTTGCTAGGGCCTGTGGCGTCTGGATTGCGTCCGCCGTTCATGGTTGGGCAGGTCAATGTGGTGGCTTTTGTGCTGATCGTGTCGATGACGATGCTGACCACGCCTTTTGGCGTGAGACTGGCCCACGGTCTGGACCCCAAACCGCTGCGACGGGTGTTTGCCGTGTTTATTATCGTCATGGCGCTGAACATGTTGCGGCGCGCATGGTTGATGTAGGGCTTACAGTGCCGGTGGTTTATCGCGGCGTTTGCGTCCGCCGCGCCGCACGGGTTTGATCCGCACTTCGCGGCCTGCCAGTTCGGATTTGACGCGCGTGCGCTCGTCGTCGGTCATGACCGACCAGCGCGCGATTTCATCCGTGCTGCGAAAACAGCCGATGCACAGATCGTATTTGCGGTGGATGACGCAAATTTTGACGCAGGGGCTGTCAACTTCTTCGCGCTGCCATATTTCGCTATCCATCATATTCGGCCCTGATATACGCCAATCTGTCCAGCGCACCCTGCAGAATATATCCCGCAGCGACGTGGTCAATCAGTTGCGCACGTTTTTTGCGCGATGTGTCGGCTTCGATCAAAGCACGTTCTGCCGCCAGCGTCGAAAGCCGTTCGTCCCAGAAACATATGGGGATATCACCAAGCGGTGACAAGTTGCGCGCAAAAGCCCGGGTGGCCTGCGCGCGCGGGCCTTCGGATCCGTCCATGTTGCGTGGCAACCCAAGAACGAAGCCACCGGCCTGCCAGAGGCCTGCCAGCGCCAACAGCGCCGCCGCGTCAACGCCGAATTTTCTGCGCTTTAGTGTTTGCTGCGGCGTGGCAACGGTCAGCAGACCGTCGGAAAGCGCCACGCCAATGGTCTTGGTGCCCAGATCAAGACCCATCAGCGGCCTGTTTGGCGACAACGCCGCGTTGAACAATGCGACATCGTCAAATATCGCGTTCAATTGGCAACGCCGGCGTTTTGCGCGGCCTGCAGGAGAAGCGCCAGCGCGCCCTCGTCTCCGGCAAAAGTATCGCGGGCCTCATTCCACACGGCCGATGCTTTGGCGGTGTCTTCAAGCACACCGTAGGCACGGATCAGCCGCGCCCATTCGTCGGCGGTACCGCCTTCTTCGGCCAGCCTTGTCGACAGGCGCGTTACCATCGAGGCGATCAGTGCATTGCGTTCTTCGGCATCCAGATCGGACGCCGCAGCGATGTCCCCGGCGTCGGGTCCAGGTGCCGGGGCGCGACGCTGGATGCCTGCCATACGTGCCACCTGATCGATCTGCGCGTTGATTGGCGCTATCCACGGGGCGTCAACCGGCCCTTCCGCCAGCAGATCGGACCATAGATTGTAGGCGATATCGGGACGGCCGTTCTGCACGAGATTAAGACCGGAATAATAGCGCAACCGAGGTTCTTTGGGATCAAGTCGCAGCGCGCGCGCCAGCGCCTGTTCGGCCTCGGGTGACACATAACCGTTCGCAGCGATAATCATCAGTTCGGCCAGATCGGTGTATTCAGCCGCCGTTGCGCTGTCACCCAGAATGGCCACAACCACGCCCTGCGCTTTGCGCGCGGCGACGAAATCACCCAATGCCGCCTCGTGTTCGGCCAGTAATCGGTTGCCTTGCAGATCGGGGGTGCCTTCGGCGTTGCGTGCTGCCACGGTGTCACGCAATTGCGCCACCAGCGCCACGTAATCCTCGGGGTGGTCCAGTTCGGCGCCTGGCAACACGCCGATACCGGCTTCGGCCTTGGATTGAGACAGGCGGTTTTCACGGGTTTTCGCGATCCTGTCCATGCGTTTGTCAAGCGGCAGATCCGGCGCACCGCGAGCACCGATCAAATAGTAAACGCCGCCGCTTCCGCCCACCAACATCACCAACGTCACTGCCAGCATCAGGCCATTGGCGGTGCGTGACGCGCGCTTAATCCGGTCTTCGGTTTTTTTGCCGTCGGCGTCCAGAATGCGGCGCGAAATTTCGATCCGCGTGCGTTCGGCATCGTCACCCGACAAGACACCGCGCTGCAAATCGCGTTCTACTTCGGTCAGTTGATCGCGGTAGACCTGCAGATCAAAGCGCGTCGCGTCGACGGGTCTGTCACTGCGCGACAGAACCGGGCGCAGCACAAAAGCCGCCACGGCTACACTTAGTACAGAAATGATGATCCAAAACAGCATGCAGGCCCGACTTTAATGCCCCAAAACGGCGGCTGGCATCGTCATAGCGAAAGGCGCGCGCACGCGAAAGGCACAAGATGCCGCGAAGTTACACAAGCTCGCGAGTGTCTTCAGGCCCGATAATTGTCGTGAAATGCCGTGAATATGCCGCGCCGCGTCTTGGCAAGCGACGTTGATGTCGTCAAACAGGTTCTGCCCGTGTAATGCACACGCGGAATCGCCCAATAACGGAGCCCGCCCATGCGACGCTATTCCGCCTTTGCCATTGCGCGCGAAAGCCTGCGCTACCATAGCGGCTGGTCGCGGGCATGGCGCGCACCCGAACCCAAAAAATCCTACGACGTGGTCATCGTCGGTGCCGGGGGCCACGGGCTGGCTACGGCGTATTATCTGGGGAAAAACCACGGCATTACCAACGTGGCGATCGTCGAAAAAGGTTGGCTGGGGGGCGGTAACACCGGGCGCAATACCACAATCATCCGCAGCAATTATTTGCAGGACGAAAGTGCCGCGATATACGAAAAAGCCCGGTCGCTGTACGAGACCCTGTCGCAGGATCTGAATTACAACGTGATGTTCAGCCCACGCGGTGTGATGATGCTGGCCCAGACAGAACACGAGGTGCGGGGCTATAAACGCACCGAGCACGCCAACCGGCTGCAGGGAATCAAAACCGAATATATTTCACCGGCGCGGGTCAAACAGCTGGTGCCGATCATCGAGCTGTCAGGACCACGCTTTCCGGTGCTGGGCGCGTTGTGGCAGCCGCGCGGTGGCACCGCGCGCCACGATGCGGTGGCATGGGGCTATGCGCGGGCGTGCTCTGATATGGGGATGGATATCCTTCAGCAGACCGAGGTCACGAGAATCTCGCAAAAGGCTGGCCACGTGACAGGTGTGGCAACGACACGCGGTGACATTGCCTGCAAAAAGCTGGGTATTGTGGTGGCCGGTCACTCGGGCGTGTTGGCCGAAATGGCGGGGTTCCGGTTGCCGATTGAAAGCGTCAGCCTGCAGGCCATGGTGACGGAACCGATCAAGCCCTGTATGGATGTGGTGGTGATGGCCAATACTGTGCACGGCTATATGAGCCAGTCGGACAAAGGCGAAATGGTGATTGGCGGCGGGGCGGACGGGTACAACAACTATACCCAGCGCGGGTCTTTTCACCATATCGAGGAAACCGTGCGCGCCCTGATCGAAACATTCCCGATGATTTCACGCCTCAAAATGTTGCGCCAGTGGGGCGGGATCGTGGACATGACCGGCGACCGTTCGCCGATCATCGGCAAGACGCCGCTGGAAAACTGTTTCATCAATTGCGGCTGGGGAACCGGCGGATTCAAGTCGATCCCGGGGTCCGGCTGGGCCATGGCGGCAACTATGGCGTCGGGCGAGCCCGACGATCTGGCGGCGGGCTTTGCGCTAAGCCGGTTCCGCGAGGGCCGGTTTATTGACGAGAGCGTCGCCGCGGGCGTGGCGCATTAAGAAGTCGCCGCCGGCGTGGCGCATTAAGAAGTCGCCGCCGGGGTTGTGCGGCGGCCATCGGGGCGTATTTGCACAAAAATGAAACGGGCGGGGAGCCGCGCATGGTTTTTCTTTTGCAAGACAGCGGGAAATAGCTGTGCTAAGACGGGCGGACCACTCGACCAAGGCCCACCGCATGTTCCGTTTTTTTTCGTCCATTGTTTTCGCCGTACTGGTGGTGGCGCAACCTGTGGTCGCAAAGCCTTTCGTGTTTGGCACCATTAACGGATACACGGTTGTCAAAGAGAACCGAAAATCCTGTTACGCAACGATTCCGCTGTTGTCGATCAACGGTGTGCGGGTGAGTTTCACGCTTTATCTGGCCAAAGGCGGCAAATCCAGCCTGCTGGTCAGCTACGGCGAAGGCCGGAAACCCAAGAAACGCCGCGACCGCGTGTCGGTCAAATTTGACGGCGCCGAATTTCTTAGCCGCAAGGTCAAAATCGACAATTCGGGGGCCTTCAAGTTGCCGACTAAAAACCGCAGCGAAACGGCACGTTTTTTCAAAAAATTCGCAGAACGCGACCGGATGGTCGTTCTCTTGCAGGAAAACGGCGACGGATTTGCTTTAGAGCTGACACGGAGCAACGATGTGATCAAGTCTCTGGGCAATTGTCTGGCTGCCTGAGACCGGTTGCGGACCGCCCGCGGGTGTAACTTGACACGACAAATTTAGAGGAACGCACCGATGTTGACCTTGACGTGCCCCAATTGCGGTGTTGCGGCTGATGAAACCGATTTGGCCTGCGCCGGTGAAGCGCATATCACCCGCTTTGGTGCGGGGGCGGACGACGACGCGTTCGAGGCCTACCTGTTTCATCGCGCCAATCCCAAAGGTGTGCATTTTGAGCGGTGGCGCCACGTCTATGGCTGCGGCAAGTGGTTTCACGCCGCGCGCGATACCGCAACACTGGAAGTTTTCGGCACGTATAGTGCGCAGACCCTGAAACCACCGGCAGCGCTGGTGAGCAAAATCAAAAAGAAACGCCCGGATTGGACCGGGTTCAACCTGTGAGCGCGCGCCTGCCACAGGGTGGCCGGTTGATCAACCGCGCCGCGCCGCTGAATTTCACGTTCAACAACAGGGCAATGCAGGGATGCGCCGGCGACACACTGGCCTCGGCATTGCTGGCGGGCGGTCAGGTGCTGATGGGGCGTTCGTTCAAGTATCACCGCCCGCGCGGTGTGGTTGCTGCGGGGCCTGAAGAACCGAATGCACTGTTTGGTCTGGGTGACGACGACAGGTTCGAACCCAACCAGCGCGCCACGACCACAGAGCTGTTTGACGGGCTGACGGCGAAAACGCAGAACCACTGGCCCAGCCTTGAAATGGATGTGGGTGCGGTCAATAAAATGATGGCGCGTTTTTTTCCGGCCGGATTCTATTATAAGACTTTCATGTATCCGCGCTTTGCCTGGAAACATCTGTTCGAGCCGGTAATCCGTGCCGCCGCCGGGCTGGGGAATGCACCTAAGCTGCCCGATCCTGACCGGTACGAATATTTTTACGCCCACGTCGATGTTCTGATTGTCGGCGGTGGCGCCTCCGGGCTGGCGGCGGCGCTGGCTGCCGGTCGCGCCGGGGCCCGCGTTCTGTTGATCGAGCAGAACGCCGATTTTGGCGGGCGCGCGCCGGTGGACGGTGTGGTGCTTGACGGGCAGGACGCCGACGGCTGGGTGCGCGATACGCTGGCGGCGCTCAGCGCCATGCCAAATGTGACGTTGCGCAACCGGTTGATGGGGGCGGGCGTTTACGACCACGGCTATGTCACGGGGTACGAGCGTCTGAGTGATCATGCGCCGGAAACGGGCGGGCCGCGTCACCGTCTGTGGCGGATTCGCGCAGCACGGACCGTCATCGCGACTGGCGCGATTGAACGTCCTTTGTCCTTCGCTGGCAACGATATACCCGGTGTGATGCTGGCGGGGGCGGTGCGCGACTATGTAGTGAATTATGGCGTGTCGGTTGGGGATCGCACGGTTGTCGTCACCAACAATGACGATGCGTACCGCACGGCAATTGCTTTGAAAAACGCGGGGATCCAGGTGCCGGTGGTCATTGACGCGCGCGACGTTGCCGACGGCGATTTGCCAAATCAGGCGCGGGGCCTTGGCATTCGGGTCGAGACCGGCAAGGCGGTGGGCAAAGTCGTCGGTGGGCAGTGCGTCGCCGGCGTCAGGCTGTGTGACCAGACAGGTGCGGGCGGGACGCTGGAAAAGATCGAATGCGACGCGGTCGCCATGTCGGGGGGCTGGTCACCGGTGGTGCACCTGTGGTCGCACTGCGGCGGCAAGCTGAACTGGGATAAGGACAACGCGCTGTTTAGACCGGACGCAGCACGCCCGCCTGTTGGCGCGGACGGCAAGGGGTTTGTCGTGGCGGCGGGCACGGCGAACGGGTTTCTGCAGGCGGGAGAGGCGCACAAAGACGCTTTTGCTGCGGGCAAGCGGGCCGCCGGTGAATGCGGTTGCAAAAAACCGGCAGGAAAAGCGCCCAGGGCTGTCGCAGAAGCCGAGCAGGCGATGCTGCCGGTCTGGTCGATGCCACAAGACGCCACGCCCGCGTTGCGCGCTAAGACCTGGCTCGATTTTCAAAACGACGTGAAGGTGTCCGACGTGCGGCTGGCGGCGCAAGAAGGGTACGAAAGTGTCGAGCACACGAAGCGTTACACGACGCTTGGCATGGCGTCGGATCAGGGAAAGCTTAGCAACATCAACGGTCTGGCGGTTCTGGCGGACAGTTTGAAGGCCGAAATTCCGTCTGTTGGCACGACAACATTTCGTCCGCCCTACCATCCGATTTCCATCGGTGCCATCGCAGGCGAGGCGCGCGGCGGGTTGTTCAAACTGGTGCGCCAGTCGCCCATGCACGATTGGATCGGGGCCAACGGAGGCCACTGGGAGCCGGTGGCGGACTGGCGGCGGCCATATTGTTACCGCCGCGACGGCGAGAGCGTCAAAGATGCGGTGACCCGCGAAATTCTGAACACCCGGCAAAACGTCGGGCTGCTGGACGCCAGCACTTTGGGCAAGATCATCGTACGCGGGCCTGACGCGGGCAAGTTTCTCGATATGATGTACACCAACATGATGTCGACCTTGAAAACCGGGCGGTGCCGCTACGGGTTGATGTGCACCGAGAACGGATTTTTGTCCGATGACGGCGTGGTGGCGCGGTTGTCTGATGACACTTTCCTGTGCCACACCACGTCGGGTGGCTCGGACCGCATTCACGCGTGGATGGAGGAATGGCTGCAGACCGAATGGTGGGACTGGAAGGTCTATACCGCCAACCTGACCGAACAATACGCCCAAATCGGCATCGTCGGTCCCAAGGCGCGCAAAGTGCTGGAGAAAATGGCGGGCATGGATGTTTCACGCGACGCGCTGCCGTTCATGGCGTTCAAAGACGGCGAAATCGGTGGTATTTCGGCGCGCCCGTTTCGCATATCGTTTTCGGGCGAGCTGTCTTACGAAGTGGCGGTACCGGCGTCGCAGGGTCAGGCGTTTTGGGATATGGCGCTGGAGGCCGGTGCCGAATTTGGCATTCAGCCCTACGGTACCGAAGCATTGCACGTGATGCGGGCCGAAAAGGGCTTTATCATGATCGGCGATGAAACCGACGGCACCGTGATCCCGCAGGATTTGAACCTGCACTGGGCAATCAGCAAGAAAAAGGACGATTTTCTGGGCAAACGCGCACAATTGCGCAGTTTCATGCAAAATCAGGACCGCAAACAACTGGTTGGATTGTTGACCGAGGAGTCACAGGTTGTGCTGCCCGAAGCCGCGCACGCGGTCGAAGGCCCGGCGCGTTCCAACGGGATGCACAATATCATCGGGCACGTCACGTCGACCTATTATTCGCCTACTTTGGGCCATTCCATCGCCATGGCGCTAATCAAAGGCGGATCGCGGCGCATGGGCGAGGTGTTGGAATTTCCCGTGGCTGCGGGGCAGGTCATCAGGGCCAGGGTGGTTGATCCGGTATTTTTGGATAAAGACGGGGAGCGCCAGAATGTCTAATGCGGTGAGCGCTATGCAGGGCGCAACGTTCAGCGGTGCCATCGATGTAGCCGACGCAGGTCTGCGCGGTATGATTACGCTGCGCTGCGATCTTGCCAAGGCCGGACTGGCGGAGGCACTGGATCGTTTGCTGGGGCTTGCTGTGCCGGGCAGACGCACCATTTTGTGCGGCGAAAAAGGCGCAGTGGCGTGGATGTCGCCGGACGAGCTGTTGATCATGGTCGATTACGCCAAAACGCCTGAAATGGTCGGGAAGCTGGAAGAACAGCTTGCTGGCTTGCACGTTCTGGTGGTCAACGTGTCTGACGCCCGTGCGGTATTCACATTGCATGGCAAAGGCTGGCGCGACGTGCTGGCAAAAGGAACGCCGGCAGATATGTCGATCGCCGCTTTTGACATGGGTGAAATTCGCCGCTCGCGTCTTGGGCAGGTGGCGGCGGCATTTTGGATGACCGGCCCCGACAGCGTGGATCTTGTATGTTTTCGCTCGCACGGCGCTTATACGTTTGAATGGCTGAAAAATGCGGCACACAGTGGCAGCCTGCCGGAATTTTTTGTATAAAATTCTGTTAAATCAATTATATAGCGCACAACTTTATTGTTTCTCAATTTGAAGAAATCTTTGAATTGATCAAAGATTGTCGCAGTTACGCCGTATTTGACCGGCATTTGTCTGAAATTAAACGTATGAAAAACGAGTAACGACAGGAGGCTGTCATGTTGAAATCGAAACCTGTGTTTGCCGCGATACTGGCCCTTTTCCTGAGCGCCTGCACCGGTGGTCTGACAACACGCAGCGCGCCGCTGGAAGAGCTGCCCGATCTGATCGTCGGAATCAAAAGTACCCGCAGCGCCACCTGGCATGTCGAAGACGTGCGCGTGCACGTACCTGACTCGCTGACCGTATCCGAAGCCAACCTGTATATTCCCAAGGCCGACATCGTTTGGCGCGAAGACCGCCACGGCGACCGCCGCCGTCAGGTGAGCGACATCGTCGATCTGGCTGTCAGCCAGGCGGTGCTGGGGCTGAACGGTAGCTCGCCGGTCTATCTGGACGTGACGCTCAAACGGTTTCATGCGCTAAGTCAAAAAGCGCGGGCCACTGTGGGCGGTATGCACACGATTGTTTTTGACGTCGCCATTCACGATTCGTCCACGAATCTGGCGCTGGTCGAGCCCTTTGAAGTCGACGTAAACCTGAAAGCCTTTGGCGGCCAGAAAGCCATCGACGCTGAATTGCGCGGCCAGACACAAAAGGCCCGTATCACGCAGGCGATCACGTCGATTATGCGTCAGCATTTGGGAACCTAAAAGCCGGGGGCTTTCACTGAAACGGCGACATAGATAGAAAGCGGTCATGGCCGCTTTTTGTTTTTGTGTTTCACCCGAAAAGAATTACCCGGTTTGATGCGGGCGTTGTTGGATGCTTGTGTGCTTTATCCCACGGTGATGCGCGAGGTTCTGGTCGGGGTCGCGGGCGCGGGTCTTTTCGCGCCACTATGGTCGGCGCGCATATTGGAAGAATGGGCGCGCGCTGTTGCACGCAATATCCCGGATCAAAGCCACACAGCGAAAGCCGAAATTGCGCTGCTGACAGCGCGGTGGCCGCAGGCCAGTTTTGGCAGTGACGGACGTGATTATCACCTGCCGGATGCGGACGATAATCATGTGTTGGCTGCGGCGCTGAATGGGCGGGCTGATACGTTGGTGACGATGAACCTGAAAGATTTCCCGACGCGAATAGTATCGCCCCTTGGCGTGCACAGCCGTCATCCCGATAGCTTTTTGGTCGAGCTATGGCACCAGAACCACGCTGCCGTATTTGGGATTTGCGAAGATGTTCGCAAGCGCGCGGAAACATTATCCGGCGAAGATATGGACATGCGCGCGCTGCTTAAACGCGCGCGGTTGCCGCGTCTGGGCAAACTGGTCGGGTAGCGCGGTGACCCGGGGATTGCGCGCCCGTCAGCGCTTGACTCCCCAGTCGCTTTCGCGTGCCTCGATTGCGCGAATCCGCTCGGCGCTCTTGGGATGGCTCATGAGCCACGCCAGTTGCCCGCCGCCGCTTTGGGTCAGCGCCTGAAGCTTGGTAAACAGCGATTTTTGTGCTTCGACTCCGATGCCCGATTTGACCAGCAGGGCGCTGGCGTAGGAATCCGCTTCGTATTCGTCCTGCCGCGACAGCCTTGCGGCCAGCAGCGACGTCGCCAGATTTGCCAGATAGATGCCAATGCCCGGAATGATCCGTCCAAGTACCATACCAAGCGCGACGCGAATGGCGTTCTGGCCGGAAAAGTCAATCATGCGGCGGCGCGAATGCCCCAATGCCACATGGCCCAGCTCGTGCGCGATGACGCTGGCGAGCTCTTCCGCGGTGACCGCGTTCTCGGTGTATTTTTTGTAAAATCCGCGGGTGATGAAAATCCGGCCGTCGGGGGCCGCCAACCCGTTCACCGGGTCGATTTCATAAATATAGACGCGGATGCGGTCGATCTCCAGGGCTTTGGCCATGCGTTTGGTCAGATTCAGGACTTTGGCGTCGCTTAGCAGGGTCGAACGCGAATCCAATTCCCGCGTAGTGCGCCAGACCGAAAAACGGTACATTGCCAGACCCAACAGCACGGCCATCAGAATAGGAGTAAACCTTAACATGCGCCTTATATGGGGCGACTGCAAAGATTTCTCAAGCAGGGGTCCAGTGAACCCGAAGGCTGGGCAGGCCGCGAAACGCCCAGCCCTGCGGTTTTGTTGGGTGATCAGACTCAAGGCGCAGGTTTTGCAGCCGCCCAAACAGTTTCGGCAGCGCCACATCGGCGATCATGGCGCGCGCCGCCCAGACACCGGCACAGAAATGCGGCCCCGCGCCAAACGCAATTGCCGCCGATGTGTCGCGTCCGGCTTCAAAACGCGCGGGATGGTCAAAATGCGCCTCGTCGTGGTTGGCCGAGGAAAACATCAAAAACACGCGGTCATCCTTTTGGAAATTCACGCCGTTGATCGTGGCGTCTTTGGCGACGCGGCGCGGGCTCATGCCGATGGGCGAGCACCAGCGGTTATATTCGTCAAACGCCTGCCCCCAGGTCAGTGTGCCGTTTTGCAACTGACGCAGTTGATCGGGGTGCTTCAGCAATGCCCAGACCGCCCCGGCGATCACGTCGCGCGGCTCGTTCTGCCCACCGGATATCGCCAGTTTGATATTGGCTTTGATTTGAGTAACGGACAGCCCGGCGGCCATTTGTGCACTGATCATCGACGTATCGGGATGTTTGGCCAGCACCGGCATCACGTCGTCAACATGCCGCTCGATTGACGTGGTGCAGTCAAGGCAGTTCAACCGAACTGCCGCGTCACCTGAGTAATTTGAAATGCCGTCGATCATCCCTTGCGATGTGCGGTCGATTTCGCTTGCCTCCATGTTGGTCAGCCCGGTGACAATTTTCAGACATTCCGCCGACATGATGGCTGCAAATTCGCTGACCAGATCACACGCGCCCTTTGGCTCCAGTTCGGCCAGCAAGCGGTCGGCAATCTGCGCAAATTGCGCCGTCCACACCGATTTGACCGTTTTGGGGGAAACCGCAGAAAATATCGCGCGTCGTTCGATCATATGCGCATCCCCGTCCTTGCGCATCATGTTCTCGCCCATTAGTAGGCTCATCAGTCCGTCGGGCTGGTACGACGAAAACACCGCGACGTTTTTTTCCTGCGCAAATATATCGTCACGCCGCGTCAGCAGCACGGCCCCCAGTTGCGGGACGCGCGCAATCGGGCTTTGTGCACGCATGGCCGCCAGATCGGGGTAGGGGTTGGCGTAAAAGGCGTCCAGATTAATGCGGTATTCCGGGGCGTCCGGCATGCTGTGGCGTCCTTTTGGGTGGCGTTCACCCGATTTTCAAAATGGGTTTACCAACGTTCATTCGGATCGGTGGCGCCGGTCCAGCGCGTGTTTCACCTGCCAGCCCATGACCAGCGTCACAAGTCCGGCGGCAAGCAAGCCACTGATATCGCTCGCGATTTCGGCCACAGCGGAAATATTGTCACTGAACGCAAGCCCAAGACCAATATAGACAGATACCCATACCATCTCGCCCGCGATACCCCAAAACGAAAAGCGCCACCAGCGGATCCCGCTCGCGCCGGCGATAAAATTGACGTATGGCCCCAGAGGGCTGACCAGCCAGCGTGACAAAAACACACCGGCGCCCCCGCGTTCGTCGATCCACTTTTGTGCCTTTTCCAGCATCTTACCCCGGTCCCTGTGACCGGCAAACCGTGCCATCAAACGCTGCCCGCCGTGCCTGCCAATGGCAAAGCCAATCTGATCCCCCACCACAGCAGCCATGAGGGCCACCAGAAATGTTTCGGGCAGATTCAATTCGCCGCTTCCCACAAAAGAACCACTGGTCAACATCACCAGCGACGACGGCACCGGCATCGCCAGACAACTGAGACAAACGATAATTGCCAGCAGCGCCAGACCATAAGTCGGCACCAGGGACAGAACAAAATCGGTCATTGATTGGCTGATTTGTATATGGCGATATCGCGCAGCAGTTTTGCTTTCAGTGCGTCAAGATCTGTGCCGTTTTGGCGGGCCAGCCTGCGCAGCGTGGGACGAAACTGTCGCTGATGCGCAACGGCCAACATTTCGGCAACGACCTCGACCGGCACGTCGTAGGACTGCGCCACGTATCTTGGTGTCATCCATGCCTCAAGCGGCTGGTTACGATGCGCGGGGTCCGACCAGTAGACCACGAAAACCACCGAACGCACGGCAAAGATTACCGTTACCAGCAATGCCAATGTAAAAGTGACAAACAGGGCGCGGTGATGCGCCCAAAGATGGGCGATGGGCGGTTTCAATGGACCAGCTCTTTCATGGCGCTTTCGATGCCGCGCAGGGTCATGGGAAACATCCGGTCGGCAAATATCTCGCGGATCATGCTGATAGAATGGGTATAGCGCCAATGGGTATCGGCCAGCGGGTTGATCCAGACGCTGGCGGGCCATTTTTCAATCGCACGCTGCAACCAGACCTGCCCGGGTTCGGGGTTCCAATGTTCGTTCGCACCGCCCTTATAGGCAATTTCGTAAGGCGACATCGACGCGTCACCCACGAAGATACATTTGTAGTCGGCCCCGTATGTATGCAGCACGTCCCACGTTGGCGTTTGGTCGGACCAGCGGCGCGCGTTGTCGCGCCATACGCCTTCATAAAGGCAATTGTGGAAATAGAAATATTCAAGGTGCTTGAATTCGGTCCGCGCTGCGGAAAACAGCTCTTCCACCAGCTTGACGTAAGGGTCCATCGAGCCACCCACGTCCAAAAACAACAGCACCTTGACAGCGTTGCGTCGTTCGGGCCGCGTGACGACGTCCAGATAACCGTGTTCGGCCGTGGCGCGGATGGTGCCGTTGAGATCAAGTTCTTCGTCCGCACCGTCGCGTGCCCAGCGCCGCAGACGTTTGAGCGCCACCTTGATGTTGCGCGTGCCCAGCTCGACGCTGTCGTCAAGATTGCGAAAATCCCGTTTGTCCCAGACTTTGACCGCGCGCTGGTGGCGGCTTTCGTTTTGGCCGATACGCACGCCTTCGGGATTGTATCCGTAGGCACCAAAAGGCGAGGTGCCCGCCGTGCCGATCCATTTGTTGCCGCCCTGATGGCGGCCTTCCTGTTCTTTCACGCGTTCACGCAGAGTTTCCATCAGTTTATCGAAACCGCCCAGGGCTTCGATTTCGGCCATTTCGTCTGGTGACAGGTGTTTCTCGGCCATTTTGTGCAACCAGTCCGCGGGCAGGTCCATGGCGGCGATCACGTCCTCCAGTGACAGGTCTTCCATACCCTTGAACGTGGCGGCAAATACGCGGTCAAAACGGTCCAGAAAACGTTCGTCCTTGACCAGCGCGGCGCGGGCGAGAAAATAGAAACCTTCGACGTCATAGATCGTCAACCCGGTTTTGACGGCGGCCAGAAAATCCAGATACTCGCGCAGCGATACCGGCAGTTTGGCGGCGCGCATATTGTCAAAAAGCGGCAGGAACATGCGCCTAAATCCATCCCATGCGCTGGGCGATCACAGCGGCTAGAATGCCCGCCAGCGCCAGCGCGATGCCATAGGCCGCGCCGTACTGCAGCATGTCGGGCAGGTTGCCGCCGCGCCTTTTGGCGACAAACGCACCTAACAGCGCGCCGGTCACAAAACCGATAATACTGACCATCAGACCCCCGGTCTTTTAGGCGGGCGTAGCGCCGCGATTTCCTGTAGTCGCTGCGCAATTTCGGCGTCCGACTGAAAGCCGTATTGCGCCCATCCCAAAGCATCGCGCCGCACCGTAAGCGCTTGTTGGCTTTGGCCATTAAATTCCAGTGCTGCAGCCTTGATCATCAATAGTGTCGCCAAAAGCGAAGCATTTTGTGCGCGGTTGGCGACAGGTAGGCTTTTGTTGATAAGCCCCAGTGCCGTTTCGGTGTTCCCCGCCGAAAGAGAAAATGCCGCCAATTGCAGCGCCACGTGGGCGGTATGGATATCGTCAAAGCCAAAATTACGCGAATAGATGTCATAGGCGCGGATAAAACTGTCTGACGCCAAGCCCGGATTTGTGGCCAGAGCAAGGCGGCCCAGCGCAAACAGGCTGAATCCCAGCCGGTTGTCCTGCCAGTCGTTTGCGTCGGCAATCTTTACGGCCCGACGTGCATTGCCCAGACGGTGGGCAAAATTGCCACGCGGGCCAAGCGACGATTCGATGGCCGTAATCCACGGGCGGGGCGATTTTTGCAACCCGTCAGACGCGCGGGATTCTCCGCCCGGATTGAGTTTTGCCAAAAGGCCCGGCAATGCCGCGCGGGCCTGATCGCGCGTCATGCCGTTTTTCAGCGTATCGGAATAGTAAATCCGCAAGATCAGCATATCAAAGGGGCTGAGCACCGTATTGAAATTGTCGTCATTAAATACGCTGTCGGGCAGGCGGTATATATCGTTGAGCGGCCCCAGGGCCTGTGCGATTTCTTCGTGCAGGCAGTCGCGCGCCTCTTGCGGCGCCACGTCGCTTGGAATGAACACGGCCGCCAGTTCGCGGCGCTTTAATGTCGCCCAGTCAAGCAAACCCGCACGGCGGTTTTTTTTGAAAGAGTCCCAGTCCGATACGCGCGGCACGACGAAACACGCGGCCTGTGGCACGATCGATTGCAGCTGTTTACGCGGCAAGGTGTCGATAATGATATTGGCGGGCGTGCCGGTTTTGACGCGCCGGATGTCAATGCCCGCTTCGCGGCGCAGCCGCGCCACCAGCAGGTCCAGATCAGCCTCAAACGCCGGTGGTCCATCCTCGTTCAGTGCAACGGTAACCGGCCCGTCGAAACGGGTCATGCGTTCGATCTGTCGCCCGCTTTCCATTTCAAAAGCCAGTTCCAGAAAATCGCGGGCGATATCGGCGTTGGCCTTGGCGACGCCGGCCTTGAAAGGCGCGTTGGCGAAAGACAGCATCGGAGGCAGATCAAGCGGCAGCGGTGTGTTGCGTGCCGGAATTTCGCCGGGAGGCAGGCCCGAACAGGCGCTGACAATCAGCAACAGAACTGCGAAGAGAGGTCTCAAATTCATGCCCTGTTATAGCGAATGAAAGGTGTCAATTTTGCGACCTTGTCATAGAGAATACGCGCCGGTTTGTTAAAATCCTGTGTCAGCCAGTAAACCGCCGGAGCGCCCCTGGCATCAGCCGCCGCGTAAACCGCGTTGATCAACCCCCGCCCCACGCCCCGGCCGCGAACTTCGGGGTCTGCATATAGGTCCTGGAGATAAACCACGTTTTCAATCTTCCACATATGCCGGTGGAACAGATAATGCACCAGCCCAACAGCGCGCCCGTCCAGCGTGGCGATCAGCCCGTGAAAATCCTGATCGTCGCTGCCAAGAAGGCGTTTGAAGGACGTGGCGTAAACTGATTCTTGAACCGAGGTTTGGTAAAATACCAGATAGGCGCGCCACAGGCGACGCCATTCTTTTTCGTCCTGTGCCGCCACGGGCCGAATGACCAGATCGCTCACCGTTGCCCCCGCGCCAAAAATGCGAGCCGTTCGAACATATGCACGTCCTGTTCATTCTTCAAAAGCGCGCCGTGTAGTTTTGGAAGTGCATCTTTGCCGTCACGCGCCAGATCTTCGGGGGTCAGGTCTTCGACCATCAGTAATTTCAGCCAGTCCAGCACTTCTGACGTCGAGGGTTTCTTGCGCAATCCCGGCGTGTCGCGGATTTCAAAAAACTGGGTCAGGGCTGTCGCCACCAGATCGGATTTTATATCAGGGTGGTGGACATCGACGATCCGGCGCAGCGTGTCTATATCCGGAAACCGGATATAATGAAAAAAGCAGCGCCGCAAAAACGCGTCGGGCAGTTCTTTTTCGTTGTTGGACGTGATGATCACAATCGGGCGCAAACGGGCCTTGATGGTCTCACCGGTTTCGTAGACGTAAAATTCCATGCGGTCGAGTTCCTGCAACAGGTCGTTGGGAAACTCGATGTCGGCTTTGTCGATCTCGTCGATCAGCAGTACCAGACGTTCTTCCGCCTCGAATGCACGCCACAACATGCCTTTTTTGATGTAATTGGCGACGTCGTGCACGCGCTCTTCGCCCAGTTGGCTGTCGCGCAATCGCGATACTGCATCATATTCGTACAGTCCCTGTTGGGCCTTGGTGGTCGATTTGATGTTCCATTCCAAAATGGGCAACCCCAGGCTGCCAGCGACCTGACGCGCCAGTTCGGTTTTGCCGGTTCCCGGCTCGCCTTTGACCAACAGCGGGCGTTCAAGTGCGATCGACGCGTTGACGGCAACGTTCAGATCGTCGGTTGCCACATAATTTTTGGTGCCGGTAAATTTCATAATGTCTTCAATACTCTCGGGTTTGTTTGCCAGATGATTCTAACACGCATTCACGAAGCTTCAAGATGTGTAAATCGGGGGTGACAAAGCCTGCGACATTCTGTAAGCGAAGCGCAACAGCCGGCCAAAGACCGCTTCTGTAATCGGCGGGTCGAAGAATTGGAATTGCTTTGCGGAGGTTCTCATGAAAGCGGAAACACTAATGGAAGAAGACTACACCCCCGCTGAGAATGAGCCTTTCATGAACGACCGGCAACTGGAATATTTCCGCCGCCGTCTGACCGACTGGAAAACCGATATTCTGGAAGAAAACCGCGACACGATTGAGGGTATGCAGGCCGGTACACGCAACATCCCCGACGTGGCCGACCGCGCCTCCGAGGAAACAGACCGCGCGCTGGAGCTGCGCACCCGTGACCGCCAGCGCAAACTGGTGACCAAAATTGAATCGGCGCTGCGCCGGATCGACGACAAATCCTATGGCTATTGCGACGACACGGGCGAACCTATCTCGCTCAAGCGACTAAAGGCGCGACCGATCGCTACCTTGTCGCTGGCAGCGCAGGAACGCCACGAACGCAAAGAGCGCGTGCACCGCGACGACTGAATCGCGATGGGCCGACGACACAATCAAAACCGGGGCCTCGCGGCTTCGGTTTTTCCGTCTTAAAAGGTTGCCATGGCGATCAAAGGCAAAAATATTACAGTATTGGGGGCCGGTATTGGCGGATTGACCGCGGCGGTGGCGCTTGCACAGCGCGGTGCGCGCGTCACGGTGATGGACCAGTCTGCCACGCTGGGTGAGGTGGGCGCCGGCATTCAGATTACCCCCAACGGTATGGCAGTGATGAATGCGCTGGGTCTTGGATCGCGGTTGCGCAAACTGGGTACGTCGCTGGAGCAGGTAGAATTGCGCGACTACCGCACCGCAAAACAAATTGTCAGTCTTGACATGCGTTCAACCAAACGGGGCGGTGACGCGGAATATCTGCTGTTGCACCGCGCTGATCTGATCGATGTATTGGCGGCGTCGGCCAAACGGCACGGAGTGGCAATCAGTCTGGGCAAAAAAGTCACCGGTGTCGCAATCGGGTTTGATCAGGCGGCGCTGCCGGTTGAAAACGGCCCCGAGCGTACCACAAAAATACTGATCGGGGCGGACGGTTTGCACTCGGTCACGCGCCGCGCGCTTAATCTAGACAGTGAACCGTCGTTCACCGGTTTTGTGGCGTGGCGCGCCATGGTCAACACCGCCTACGTGCCGTTGTACGATATCCCACCCGTTGCGACGGTTCATGTAGGGCCGGGGCGGCATCTGGTGACTTATCCGCTGCGTGGCGGCAGTCTGATCAATGTCGTGGCGGTGTGCGAGCGTGAGACCTGGGTGGAAGAGGGGTGGTCACACACCGACGATCCCGACAATTTGCGGGCTGCTTTTACGCAGTTCAGCCCCGAGGTCAGGCGGCTGCTGTCGTTGGTGGATGAGACCGCCATCTGGGGATTGTTCAGCCATCCGGTCGCGCCAAGCTGGTGCCAAAGCGGGACAACAATTTTAGGGGACGCTGCCCACGCGATGCTGCCGTTTCTTGCGCAAGGGGCCAATATGGCCATCGAGGACGCCTGGGTTCTGGCAGCTGAACTGGAAAAACACGACGACGTGCATGCGGGGCTGTCGGCGTATCAGGCACACCGGACAAAACGGGTGCGCCGTGTGGTCAGGGCCTCGGCGCGCAATGCACGCGCATATCATCTGAAATCAAAAGTTATGCGCGCTGCGTTTCACGCGGGGATCGGGTTGGCCAACCGTTTCGCCAACGCGCGGCTGCGACGCCGGTTTGACTGGATTTATGAGACAGACGTCACCAAAGTCGAATGACCGTGCGACGGTCTATGCGTCCAGATCAACCCAGATCGGGACGTGGTCCGACGGGCGCTCGCGTCCCCGCATGTGCCGGTCAATCTGGCAATCCAACAGCAGGTCGGCGCAGGATGGCGACAGCAGGAAATGGTCGATGCGGATACCGTCGTTCCTGTTCCACGCGCCGCGCTGAAAATCCCAGAAGGTATAGTTCAGCGGCGCAGCGTTGCGGGCGCGAAACGCATCGGTAAAACCAAGGTTAAGAATGCGCCGGTACGCCGCACGCGATTGCGGCAGGTAAAGCGCGTCATCTACCCAGGCGGCGGGCGTATGCGCGTCATCAGCCTGCGGAATAACGTTGTAATCACCGGCCATCAGAAACGGTTCTTCAATTTCCAAAAGAGCCTGCGCACGGTTGAACAGCCGGTCCATCCACGCCAGTTTATAGTCGTATTTCGGCCCCGGAACCGGGTTGCCGTTTGGCAGGTAAAGCCCGCAAACACGCACTGGTTTAGTCGCCATCACCGTGGCTTCGATCCAGCGCGACTGGATGTCGTCATCATCACCGGGCAATCCGCGCGTGACGTCTTCGAGCGGCAGTTTGGACAGTATCGCCACACCGTTAAAGCTTTTCTGACCGAAGGTTTCCACCGTGTAACCAATATCCTCGATCGGCGCGCGGGGAAAAGTTTCGTCCACGGATTTGATTTCCTGCAACAGCGCCACGTCAACACCGGACTCGGGCAGCCACTCTAACAGGCGATCCATACGCGCCTTGATGCCGTTGATATTGAAACTGGCGATTTTCATCGGGGCTCCGGACGCTTAGAAAATGCCGTTTTCTTTTTGCAAAGCACGGACATAGGCTATGATATTGTCAACGTCGCCCTTGGTCAGGCCCTTGACCGGCATCATGGATCCAAATCGCCAGTGGTGCGAGCGCACACCGTTCTGCACTGCCAGATGAAAAGCCCCGTCACCGTGGTGGCTGGGCTCGTATATACGGTGGATCAGCGGTGGTGCAACACCGTCCTGACCGGCGGCATTCTTGCCGTGACACTGGGCGCATTTGGCGTTGAATGCGGTTTCGCCGATTTGCTGCTGCGCAGTCAGAGCGGGTACAACAACGGCCACCATGCCTGTCGGTGTGGTATCGGTTTCTGTCGTGACCTCAGCCACCGAAGCGGGGGCGTCCGGCGTCACGGCGGGAATGACGATAAAAAGTGATCCGCCAATGACAAAAGCGGCTACTGCGATGATGCCAAATACCGTGGGTGAGCGCATTTTTGTTCTCCGGCAAACTTTCAGTCTGGCGGTCTTAGAACGTCAATTCGATGGCCGGGTCAAGAGGTCGGGTGGTACGTCACGTTAACATGATCCCAAAACGCTGCGCTGGCCAACTAATTGTCCGTAGCCGGTCGCAAAAACCGACTGGGTTCCTGCCAAGGCAAAACCGCAGGCGGGCCGGCATGTCCCCGGCCCGCGTGCTTGTTATAAATGGGCGATCACAGCGTGCAGGCGATCCAACCCAGCGAGACATTGAAATCCAGCGCAATCGGTGTCCCGTCGTCGGTACGTTTGTGCTGGACCTGAAAATTGTCCGACCTGATCTTGAGCACGTTGAAATAGGTGCTATTGCTCATGGGGGAATACCCCGCCGTGTTGGTTGGCTGCACAATGACCATGTTCTTGCCAAGCGCCTGGTGTTTGATCAAGATGCCTTTCTGACCCACCTTGAACGGCGCGACACCGGCGATGCAGGTACCTTGCGCATGTGCGACCGGAGCGCTGAACGCCATGGAAATTGCCGTGAAGCCCAGTGCGGCCAGGGCGCGAATTGATTTTTGGTTAAAATTATGTGTCATAGTTTCCGTCCTTTCAAAATGCGGGGTATTCCGCACGATCAGACTGGAAAATCCAAAGCGTCATTATAATCACCCAAACGGGTGAAAAATGTCAGGTATTTATTGAAAAATTGATGCGGTGCCGCGCCTCCGGCGGGAATACTTACCCCAACAAGAATCGCGGACATCAAATCGAAAAGCTGGTCCCACATCCGCAAGAGCTGGTGGCGTTGGGGTTTTCGATGATAAAACGTGCGCCGATCAGTTCCTGCGAATAATCAATCACGGCGTTGGTCAGGAACGGCAATGAAATCTCGTCGATCAAAACTTTCTGCCCCTGACCTTCCAGCACCAGATCGTCGTCAGCAGCGTCGTCCAGCTTGATTTCGTATTGAAAGCCCGAACACCCGCCGCCTTCGACCGCCACGCGCAACGCCTGCGGGGTAGCGGCGTTTTTGTTGATGGCCGCCAATTGCGCAAACGCACGGTCCGTCACTTTGGGAGGCAGGGTCAGGTCCATCTTTTCTACACGACGTCCATAGGTTAGGGTTGCACTTAACATAAGGGCGAATGCCCGCCGGGACAAGAATAAGGCTAAAAATATGCTTGCGACATATGCATGCAACCCCGCACACAGCCGCGGGCGGTTGGTGCTCGAGGAAGACTCGGCGCACCGGTCGGCGTTTCAGCGCGACCGCGACCGGATCATTCACTCGTCCGCGTTTCGTCGTCTCAAGCATAAAACCCAGGTTTTCGTTGAACACGAAGGCGACTATTTTCGCACCCGTCTGACCCACAGCATCGAGGTGGCGCAGGTGGCGCGCACGATATCCGGGGTTTTGGGGCTGAATTCAGAGCTGACCGAGGCGGTGGCGCTGGCGCATGATCTGGGGCACACGCCGTTCGGTCATACGGGCGAGGACGCGCTGAATGCCTGTATGGAACCGTTCGGAGGATTTGACCACAACGCGCAGGCGATTAAAATCGTCACCATGCTCGAACGCCATTATGCACGGTTCAACGGGCTTAATCTAAGCTGGGAAACGCTGGAAGGTCTGGCCAAACACAATGGGCCGGTGGTAGGGACCATCCCCGGGGCGTTGGCGGATTTCAATGCCGAATTTGATCTGGAACTGGGCAGCTATGCCAGCGCCGAAGCGCAGGTCGCGGCGATTTCCGACGACATAGCCTACAACAACCACGATCTGGATGACGGGCTGCGTGCCGGCCTGTTCAACGAGGAGCAAATCCGCGAGCTTCCGATCATCGGCGCATGCTACGACCGGGTCGAGACACTTTTCCCCGATCTTGATTTCATTCGTCGCCGCCACGAGGCGCTGCGCCGTGTCTTTGGCGTCATGGTCGAGGATGTGATTGACGAAAGCAGGCGGATCATTGGTGAAGTTTCACCTCAAACGGTGGATGATGTGCGCGGGTCCGGTCAACAATTGATCCGGTTTTCCGCGCCCTTATACGCGGACCTGAAAGTCATCCGCGCGTTTTTCTTCAAACACATGTACCGGCACTGGAAAGTCCGCCGTATGCGCCGCAAGGCGGGCCTGATTGTCAGGGAGATGTTCGCGATTTTTATCGAAGACCCCGGTATGTTGCCGGATTCCTGGCAAAAATGGACCGGCGATACTGATCTGCAAAAGGCCAGGGTGATTGCCGATTACATTGCCGGCATGACCGACCGCTTCGCGCTGGACGAACACCGGAAACTGACCGACCCGATGTCGATGGGGTGAACTGGTGGATTTTGAGTATTTTTGGAACAATGAATAAGTATTCTCAACTGGATAGCCGTGACCGGTCGTGATAGGTGGCGCCACATCTGTATTTGGAACCGGTCATGAACCTTTTTGCCAACATTAGAACGCTTGTGATTGATAGTCTTGAAGGACTGGTGCGCGAAAATGTGCTGCCCGCCGGTCTTGATTTTTCAAACGTCTCGGTCGAGCCGCCACGCGATGCGCTGCACGGCGATATGGCCACCAACGCGGCGATGGTTCTGGCCAAGGTGGCGCGCAAAAAGCCGCGCGATATCGCGCAGGCCCTGGCGGCAAAACTGGCGGCGGACCCGCGTGTCATTTCCGCCGATGTCGCCGGTCCGGGTTTTCTGAATATGCGGCTGGATCCGGCGCAATGGCTGACGATTATACCTGTGGCGCTGGCGCAGGGCGGTAATTTTGGCCGCTCTGACATGGGCGCGGGTCGGCGCGTGAACGTGGAATTCGTGTCGGCGAACCCCACGGGGCCACTGCATGTAGGCCACACCCGCGGCGCGGTGTTTGGCGATGCGCTGGCGTCATTGCTGGATTTTGCCGGTTTTGACGTCACCCGCGAATATTACATCAACGACGGCGGGGCGCAGGTCGATGTTTTGGCGCGGTCGGTTTATTTGCGCTACCTGCAGGCCTGCGGGCAGGAGGTGGCTTTTGCGGACGGAACCTATCCCGGCGACTATCTGATCCCCGTTGGCGCAGCGGTCAAAGACAAATACGGCGACGCCCTTGTGGACCGTCCCGAAAGCGACTGGCTGGCTGATCTGCGGGTGCTGTCGACTGATGCCATGATGGATCTGATCCGCGCCGATCTGGCGGCTCTGGGCATCAAAATGGACAATTTTTACAGCGAAAAATCGCTGTACGGAACCGGGCGGATCGAGTCGGCCATTGCCGATCTGGATAGCAAAGGCCTGATCTATAAAGGAACGCTTGAGCCGCCCAAGGGCAAAATGCCCGACGATTGGGCGCCGCGTCTGCAAACACTGTTCAAATCGACAGCGCACGGCGACGATGTCGACCGTCCGGTGAAGAAATCCGACGGCGGCTGGACCTACTTTGCCCCTGATATTGCCTACCATTACGACAAGATCACCCGTGGTTTTGACGCGCTGATCGACGTGTTCGGCGCGGACCATGGCGGTTATGTGAAGCGGATGAAGGCCGCCGTGTCGGCGCTTTCGGACGGGCGTGTGCCTCTGGATATCAAACTGACACAGCTTGTGCGGCTGTTTAAGGATGGAGAACCGTTCAAGATGTCCAAGCGCGCGGGCACTTTTGTGTCCCTGCGCGATGTGGTGGATCAGGTCGGACCCGACGTGACGCGGTTTGTCATGCTGACCCGCAAGAATGACGCGCCGCTGGATTTTGATTTTGCGCGCGTTTTGGAGCAGTCCAAGGATAATCCGGTTTTTTACGTACAATATGCCTGTGCACGGATCACTTCGGTAATGACCAAGGCACGCAATGCGGGGCTGGCGGTGGACCACAATGACCTGATCAAGGCCGATCTGTCGCAATTGCAACACGAGAATGAGCTGGCGGTCGTGAAAAAACTGGCGGAATGGCCACGGTTGCTCGAACTGGCAGCCCGACACAACGAACCGCACCGGATTGCATTTTATCTGTTTGAAATGGCGTCAGAATTTCACGCGTTGTGGAACAAGGGTCACGACGATCCTTCGCTGCGTTTTCTGCAAGAGGACAATGCGCAACGCTCTGTTAGTAAAATCGCCCTTATTTCCGCCGTTTTCGTTGTGCTTTGCGCCGGACTTGGTATCCTTGGCGTAACGCCGGTGAAAGAGATGCGCTAAAGCCATCCAGACTTAAAGATTTCGGCGATCGGGCAGGCAGGCGCACCAAAGCAGGGGTGCGCGGGAAGGGCGAGCAGGCAATGAATACAATATACACTTCGGAACCGGAACCGGAACGCCAACAGGAATTGCCGCTTCACGAGGTGAGCCCGCTGCGCAAATTTACTCATTTTACCGGGGCCGTGGTTTCGGTCGCTTTGGTTTTTGGTCTTGGGTTCTGGGGATACAAAATAGCCGTGCGTGACGTAACAGCCGTACCGGTGGTGCGGGCGCTGGCGGGTGCAATGCGCGAAGCCCCCGATGATCCGGGCGGCCAAAGGGCCGAGCATCAGGGACTTGCCGTGAACAGCGTGCAGTCAGATGGTACGGTGGCCGCTGCGGCAGACGAAGTTCTACTTGCGCCCAACCCCGTGGCGCTGGCGGTAGAGGATATCGCCCAAAGCGAGGTTTACACCGGTGCCGATGACCAGCGGGCCGCACAACAAAGCGATGACACGACCGTCGCGCCCACGCATCTGGTTGATGTCATCGCCGACGCAATCCAAAGCGATCAGCAATCCTTAGATTTGGGCAACACGGGATCAGCCGCAGTGGTTAAAGACGGCTTGGCCGCACTGCCCGGAGTCAGACGTTCGCCGCGACCAAAAGCAAGGCGCGTCGCCGCGCTAATCGGTGATGTTTCGGCAACCAACAAAGGCACCGATATTATCGACGTGGACCCGTCAAGCATCGCCAGCGGAACACGGATGGTTCAGCTTGGCGCTTTTGACACTCGCAAAGATGCCCAGCGCGAATGGGCGCATATTGCGCAAAGGCACAGCGATTTGATGGGCGCGCACAAGCGGCTGATTCAAAAGGCGGAAAGCGGCGGTCGCAGTTTTTATCGTCTGCGCATGGTGGGTTTTAATGATCTGGGCGATTCGCGAAGGTTGTGTTCGGCGTTGCTGGCCCGCGGCACCCCGTGCATTCCGGTGACCGCGCGTTGATGGCATCGCGGGCAGTCATATTTGGCTGCGCAGGAACCGCTTTGACTCCGCAAGAGACCGTGTTTTTCCAAACGGTCGATCCCTGGGGATTTATTCTTTTTGCCCGCAACGTGGACGCGCCGGACCAACTGCGGGCTCTGACCGCTGAATTGCGGGCCACAGTGGGGCGAAACGCACCCGTTCTGATCGATCAGGAAGGCGGGCGTGTGGCGCGCTTGCGACCGCCCCATTGGCTGGAGTGGCCCGCGCCAATCGTGCAGGCCGCCAAAGTGGACGGCCCCCGGGCGCTTTGGGCGCAGTATCGCCTGATCGCCGCCGAATTACAGGCGGTCGGGATCGACGTAAACTGCGCGCCCATGGCCGACGTCCCGCAAAAGGGCGTGCACGAAATAATCTATGACCGGTGTTACGGCGTCGATGCGGCAGCGGTGACGACCGGTGCGCGGGCGGTGGCGCAGGGGTTACTGGCGGGCGGTATACTGCCAATTATCAAACATATTCCGGGGCACGGGCGACCGATTGCCGACAGCCATCTGGAATTACCGGTGACGCACGCCACGCGCGCACAGTTGCAGGCTGTGGATTTCGCGCCGTTCCGTGCGCTGAACGACCTGCCGATGGCGATGACGGCACACGTTGTTTACAGCCAGATCGACGCTGCGCGTCCCGCCACATTGTCGCCCGACGTCATCGGGGTGATCCGCGACGACATCGGCTTTGACGGTCTGTTAATGAGCGACGATATATCCATGAAGGCGCTCAGGGGCCGACTGGGAAGTCTGGCTGCCAAGGCTCTGGCAGCGGGTTGCGACGTGGTTTTGCATTGTAATGGCGTGATGGCAGAAATGCGCGAAATTGCCGACGCGGTGGGCGCCCTGAGCACGGCGGGCGCGGACCGCGCGGCGCGCGCGCTGAAACTGCGTAAAATGGGCGCGAAATTTGATCGCGCGGCGCTCTTGGCGCAGGCGGGCGCAGGGATTAAGGTGGCCCACAATGATTGAGGACATCGGCATAGAATCATTTGACGGCGACCCCGGGCATTCGGTCGAAAGCCGCTTGCAGTCGGAAGCCCTGTGCGTGGATCTCGATGGGTACGAGGGACCGCTCGATCTGCTGCTGATGCTGTCGCGCACGCAAAAAGTCGATGTGCGCAAGATTTCGATTCTGCAACTGGCCGAACAATATCTCGGGTTCATCGAAACCGCCAATAATCTGCGCATCGAACTTGCGGCGGATTATCTGGTGATGGCGGCGTGGATGGCCTATCTCAAGTCGCGATTGTTACTGCCGCCCGATCCCGATGACGACGGTCCAAGCGGCGCGGAATTGGCCGCGCATCTGGCGTTTCAATTGGAACGGCTGGAGGCCATGCGTCGCGCGGCGGCACGCCTGATGGCACGGGACCGCAAGGGTCGTGATTTCTTTGCCCGTGGGCTGCCCGAAAGTGTATCGCGTGCGCGCAAGATCAAATATGGCGCGACATTGCTTGATCTCATGCAGGCCTATGCGCTGGTGAAAACCAGGGATGATTTCGTGCCACTCAGCCTGAAGCGTGGGCCGGTATTCACGATGGAGCAGGCCATGGCACGGCTGGCGACGCTGGTTGGCACCGCTGTCGAATGGGGTGATCTGATTCAGTTTTTACCCGAAGGCTGGGGTGGCGAACGCGCGCATCTGCGCTCTGCGACCGCGTCGACGTTTGCCGCAGCTTTGGAAATGGTGCGCATGGGGCGGATGGAAGTGCGCCAAAACGGCAATTTCGCGCCGATTCAGTTGCGTGGAAAGACGTGAAAATGCCTGATACCGACGGCAAATTTGACACCGACACGTTATTTGACGCGCCGCCATTGGCTGAACAGGAACGCATGATCGAGGCGATGCTGTTTGCCTCTTCAGCGCCTTTGAACCTGCGCGAACTGGAGTCCAGAATGCCACACGGCTCGGATGCCGCCGAGGCGCTGACCCTTGTACGCAAACGGTTTCTTGGGCGCGGAGTGGAACTGGTGAAGGTCGGTGACGCCTACGCGTTGCGTACGGCGCCCGATCTGGGTTTTCTGATGCAGCGCGAGACAGTCGAGATGCGCAAACTGTCGCGTGCCGCAATGGAAACACTGGCGATCATCGCCTACCATCAACCCGTCACACGTTCCGAAATCGAGGAAATTCGTGGTGTAGCTGTATCCGGGGGCACTGTTGATTTGCTGATGGAACAGCAATGGATTCGGCTTGGGCGACGACGCATGACGCCCGGGAGGCCCGTAACATTCGTGGCTACTCAGGAATTTCTGGATCATTTCGGGTTGGAATCAGCGCGCGATTTGCCGGGGTTGAAAGAGTTGCGTGACGCCGGGCTTTTGGATAACCGGCCACCGCCCGGAGATGCCCCTGCGATTGTTGACGACGGGTTGTCAGACGATCCCGACGCCGGACAGGACGAGATGTTTGAATGATCCCTACGGATGAAAGGTCGTGGCGATGGAAAGAATGATCATGATGATTCTGCGCCGCGTGATGTTTCGATTGATGAATATTGGCATCAGGCGCGGAACGCGCGCGAGTGGCAAACCGCGCAATCCCCGAAACCGCAACACCCGGAAATAACAGGGCGTGCACCTGCTGTCTGGCTTTCATCCGGGGCAAAAGATGGGCTTTTGGTCTAATCTGAGCCGCCGAATTTTCGCCAAAATCCTTGCACCAATTTCCAAAGCATTGTTCAGGTAAAACGCGAAATACCGCAATGATCCTGATTGAGTGTGAACAGACGACCTGTAGAAAACCCCTTGCCAGAGGTCAGGCCCGGCCTTCATGTGCTTCGGTTCGGATCATTTATTGAAATCAAAATTTCCGATGTTGCCCAGCATCTGCTGCAAAAAGGTGATGCCCTTGATCGCCGATGCCGTGACCCGGCGACTTAGTGCGATCACCCGTCCGTCTTCCAGCGTAAAACGCTCTACATTGGACACCACACCGCGCTTGTCAAAAGACACTGCCACCAGCTGGCGGTCGATCACCTCGGGTTCCTTATATGTGAAATGGCGCACGCGGCTTGATACGTAATACCACCCGCCTTCCTGCAATACTCCGGCGCTCGATGGGCGCCCGATGGTTTCTTCGACTGAGGCGCGGTCATCCACACCCACAATGATTTCTTCCAGTTCAAGATCGGTCGGCGCATATCCATGGTTGACAAAAGTCGCCGAGCACCCGATGACGACGCTCAGTAAAAAACAGGCAAAACCCTGCGTCGCCCTTTCCTGCCATGCTGTCATGCCGACCTCTGTGTTGCCCGTTGCTTCGTGATCCGGTCCTAACCAACCCGCACAAAACATTCAAGAAAGTTGACGCGCCACGGGCCGATATTTGTGGAAAGTTGCAAAATCATGCCGATCGATCCCCCCCCCAAAGCCGGGCTTAGCGGTGCCGGTAACCATGTGGTGGAATTTTCCGCACTGAACGCGCGGCGCACCACAGAGTTCACGGTGACTCCCGATGGGCGCCGCCGGAGTGAAATTTGCGGCCAATTCGGGCTGCTCGCGTTGCGAAAACTTAGTTTTCATGCGGCGCTGCGCAGCGATGGGCGCTCGGATTGGCGGCTTGACGGGACTTTGGGTGCCACGGTTGAACAACCTTGTGTGGTGACGCTTGAACCCGTGACGACGCGCCTTGATGTCGCGTTCACGCGGCGCTTCATCGCCGACGACGAAGGGGCCCAAGCGCCGTCCGAAGTCGAATTCGACGGCGACGAACAACGTGAGCCGCTGACACCGACGATTGATCTTGAGGACATCCTGCTTGAAGTTCTGGCGCTGAACTTGCCGTTGTATCCGCGCGTTGACGATGCATTACTTGGTCAGGCACAGTTCGCTGCGCCGGGTGTCAGCCCGCTGCGGGACGAAGATGCCAAACCATTTGCGCCCCTTGCGGCGCTGCGCGATAAAATGAACAAATAGCATCAATTCGCGAAAAAGGGCTTGCGGATACTTTATTCTTTTGTATTTTCGCCGCTCTCTTTCCAATTCAGGTTGGCAAGCCCTTACGTCTGTGCGTATACGTGCTTAACACCGCTCATCTGAAATCATCCGGGATCACCCCCGACAAATAAAGGTTGCGACATGGCTGTCCCCAAAAGTAAAATCACCCGCTCTCGTCGGGGGCAAAGGCGGTCTCATGATGCGCTGGTCGCCGGTAACCCCAACGAATGTCCCAATTGCGGTGAATTAAAGCGCCCGCATCACGTCTGCAGTGCTTGTGGCCATTACGGCGATCGCGAAGTGGTCGTTATGGCCGACGATATCGATCTGGACGACGACGCAGCATAACGCAAAACTGCCGGGGGCAGGAACGTATGACGGCGGGTTTTGAGGACACATTTTCTAGTTCTACGGATCAGGAAGACGTGGTTGTGTCCATCGACGCCATGGGCGGTGACCGTGGCCCCGGCGCTGTCGTAGCCGGCATGGTTCTGTCGGTTAAAAACCATCCCGATATCCGGTTTGCGATTCATGGCGACGAGCCAAAACTTCGGCGGTTGATCGGCAAACGCAAATTGCTTGCCGACCGCTGCGAGATTTTCCACACCGAGCGTACCGTGGCGATGGACGAAAAACCCAGCCACGCCATGCGAAACGGCAAAGGCACCTCGATGTGGGGCGCGATCGAGTCTGTGCGCGATGGCGCGGCATCTGTCGCGGTGTCTTGCGGCAACACCGGCGCTTTGATGGCGGTGTCGATGATCCGTTTGCGCAAGGCCCCCGGGGTGACACGTCCGGCCATCGCGGTGTTGTTTCCGTCGCGCAACCCGCAAAGTTTTAATATCATGCTTGACGTGGGTGCCGACATTCGGGCCGATGCAAAGGATCTGCTGCAATACGCGCTGATGGGGACATCCTATGCGCGTAACGGACTGGGATTGACCCAGCCACGCATCGGCTTGCTGAACGTGGGTACAGAAGAACACAAAGGCCACGCCGTTTTGAAAGAAGCACACGATCTGATCACCAGCGTCGCTGCGGAAAACGGACTTACCTTTGTGGGCTTTGTTGAAGGCGGAGATATTCCGTCGGACAAAGTTGATGTCATCATTACCGACGGGTTCACGGGCAACGTCGCGCTGAAAACCGCTGAAGGTACCGCCAGCCTGATCCGTGAACTTTTGGCCAAAGCCTTTCGGTATTCGCCGCTGTCGCGCCTTGGCGCATTGTTTGCCCTGACGTCGCTGCGGCGTCTGTCCAGGCGCATCGATCCGCGTCGGGTGAACGGCGGTGTTTTTCTGGGGCTCAACGGCATTGTCATAAAATCGCACGGCGACGCCGACGCGACCGGCGTATCTGCGGCGATAGGACTGGCCTACCGGCTGGCGCAGAACGATTTTAGCAAAAAACTGTCGGCGCGGGTTGCGTCTGGTTCTGCCGGGCGCGATGATGCACCCGCGCTCGCAGCTGAAAGTTAAACTATCTGATGAATACCCTTCGCGCAGTCGCAATTGGTGTTGGGCACTATTTGCCTGAACGCGTCGTTCCCAATGCAGAATTTGAAAAAACGCTTGATACATCCGATGCGTGGATCAAATCGCGTTCGGGTATCGAGAGGCGCCATTTTGCTGCCGAAGGCGAGCTCACGTCGGATTTGGCGATCAAGGCGGCAAACAACGCGCTGAAAGATGCCGGTATAACCGCCGATACGCTGGACGCCGTTGTGCTGGCCACGTCGACGCCGGATCAGACTTTTCCCTCTACTGCAACGAAAGTGCAGGCAGCTCTGGGCATGACCAGCGGTTTTGCCTTTGACGTTCAGGCAGTGTGCGCTGGTTTCGTCTTTGCCACGGCCAACGCCAATGCGCTGATCGTATCGGGACAGGCACAGCGCGTTCTGGTGATTGGTGCCGAGACATTTTCGCGTATCATGGACTGGCAGGACCGTTCGACCTGCGTGCTGTTTGGCGACGGGGCCGGGGCTGTGGTGCTTGAGGCACAGCCGGCAGAAGGTACACCACAGGACAGGGGCATTCTGGCGACAGACCTTCATTCGGACGGGCGTTTCAACCAGCTTTTGTATGTGGACGGCGGCGTGTCCTCGACCCAAACCGCAGGGGTGCTAAAAATGGAAGGCCGCGAAATTTTCAAACACGCGGTTGTCAAGTTGGCGCAGACCGCCGAAGCTGCCCTGTCCAAGGCAGGGCTTGAGGCCAGCGATATCGACTGGGTGGTGCCGCATCAGGCCAATTTGCGGATCATCAAATCCACGGCCCAGAAAATGGGATTGCCCATGAGCAAAGTAGTGGTGACCGTTCAGGACCACGGCAACACTTCGGCGGCCTCGATTCCGCTGGCGATATCGGTGGGCAGCGCGACTGGAAAAATCACCCAAGGCGACCTTTTGGTGACCGAAGCCATTGGCGGTGGCCTGGCCTGGGGGTCGGTTGTTTTGCGCTGGTAGCGAATAATCGCTTGTTTCCAACCCGTTGATATTGACTCTTAATTCTGATTCTCTCTAAGCTTGTGCTATTGATAATCAGGGGGGGATTTTTGATGAGTGGAAAAACCATGACGCGCATGGATCTTAGCGAAGCAGTGTTTCGCGAAGTGGGCCTGTCGCGCAACGAATCTGCCGATCTTGTGGAAAGCGTTCTAAGCCATATGTCCGACGCTTTGGCCTCGGGGCACAGCGTAAAAATATCATCTTTTGGCACCTTTGGTGTGCGTGATAAATCCGCGCGTGTCGGCCGAAATCCAAAGACCGGCGAAGAGGTGCCAATCCACCCGCGCCGGGTTTTGACCTTTCGGCCGAGCCACCTGATGAAAGAAAAGGTCGCCGCCGGTAACCGTCGTTAACGGCGCACGGCGATGAAAAAATCCCCCGAAGCATTCAGAACGATCAGCGAAGTCGCTGAGTGGCTGGGCACGCCTGCCCATGTTCTGCGTTTCTGGGAAAGCCGGTTTTCGCAGGTCAAGCCTGTCAAGCGTGCCGGCGGTCGACGCTATTACCGGCCGACGGATATGGCGCTGTTGGGGGGCATCCGCCGCCTGTTGCACGACGACGGTATCACCATCAAAGGCGTGCAGAAAATCCTTAAGGAAAAGGGTGTAAAGCACGTAGCCGGGATGGCGGTCGAGCAATTGCAATCGACCGGTGACGCCAGTGATTTCGAACAAGCCGATCAGACCACAGCGGCACCCAAGTCACCCGACGCCGCGCCGCGCCCCGTTTTTGGCTACGTCGGCACCGCACCAAGTTTTGACGAACGTGCGAATGAGATCAAAGAAAGCCGCTCGGACAGTGAGGCAGAAGCAACGGTGGCAGCACCACCGGCCGACTCGTCTGAAAGCGCGCCGGTCGCTCCGCCGCCAAAGCGCAGCGGCGTGGGGCTGGCGTATGGCGGCCCGCGCGAGAAACGTATTCACGTACTTTATGGCAAGCTGCGCGATCTGCGTGCCAAAATTGCCGAGGATATGGACGTGGGCTGAGTCGGGTGTCAGAATTTCAGGCGACCACGCGCGGGTTGCCGGTTTCACGCTTGCTCCATTGGTCAAAACACGTATAACACGCCCCAAGTCGGGCTATGGCGCAGCTTGGTAGCGCGTTCGTCTGGGGGACGAAAGGTCGTGAGTTCGAATCTCGCTAGCCCGACCAAAACGCGGACCCTGACGCGGGGATGGCACCAAACGGGGCGCGGCAAATGACCCATCAGAAAATCGGTATTCTGCCCGCGCAAACAATTGGGGACATGCTGGCGTGCGGTGACATTACTGCGCAATCTCCGGTGCCAGAGGATCAGATTCAACCCGCCAGTCTTGACCTGCGTCTCGGGACGAAAGCCTACCGGATTCGCGCCTCGTTCCTCAGCGGCAAAGACCGCTCGGTGGCGGCGCGCCTGTCGGAATTCGTGATGCACGAAATGGACCTGAGCGACGGCGCGGTTTTGGAAAAGGGCTGCGTTTATGTGGTGCCCCTGATGGAAAGTCTGGCGCTGCCCGCTGCAATCAAGGCTGTGGCCAATGCCAAAAGCTCGACCGGACGGCTTGATCTGCTCACCCGGCTGATAACCGACCAAAGTGCAGAGTTTGACCGCATAGAGGCCGGATACACCGGGCCGCTCTACGCGGAAATCTGTCCGCGATCGTTTTCGGTTTTGGTGCGCCCGGGGATGCGGCTTAATCAAATCCGGTTTTCACGCGGCGACGCCACGCTTGATGATCGCGCGCTGGAAGAGCTGCACGCCAAAGTTTCACTGGTGTCGGGTACAGCCCACATCGATCAGGGTTTGGGATTTTCGGTCGATTTAACCGCCCGCGCAGGTGGTATCGTCGGCTTTCGCGCCAAACCGCACACGGGCGTGATCGATCTGGACAGCATCGACCACTATGCCCCTTTGGATTTCTGGGAGCCGATCACGGCACAAAACCGTCAGATCATTCTGGACCCGGATGCGTTTTACATTCTGGTGTCGCGCGAATCAGTGCATATCCCCCCCGATTGTGCTGCCGAAATGGCCCCGTATTTGGCGATGGTGGGTGAATTTCGCGTGCATTACGCCGGGTTCTTTGATCCCGGTTTCGGCCACCACGGCGCGGGCGGTCACGGGTCGCGCGGGGTTCTGGAAGTGCGCTGCCACGAGGCGCCGTTCGCGCTGGAACACGGGCAGATCGTCGGGCGGCTGGTTTACGAACGCATGACAGAGCCGCCTGATGTGCTTTACGGGGCCGACAAAGGGTCAAATTATCAGGGGCAAGGTCTGAAATTATCCAAACATTTCAAGACTGTTTAACCAGAGACGTCCGGTTCCGCGTCGCGCAAAACCCGGCGCATGATTTTGCCGGTGGCGGTCATGGGCATGTGGTCGATGAACGAGATACTGCGCGGGGCGACGTGCGGTGAAAGCCTGGTGCGCACCCGTCTGATCAGCGCCGCTTCCAGATTTTTGTGCGGCGTGTTTTCAGCCAGCACGACAAAGGCTTTGACGACTTCGGTGCGCAGGGGATCGGGAATACCTACGGCGGCAGCCATGACAACGTCGGCGTGGCCGCACAGGCAATCCTCGATCTCGGAGGGGCCGATCCGATAGCCCGAAGACGTAATCACATCGTCGTCGCGCGCGCTGAACGTGACATAACCGTCGTCGTCCATCACCCCCAGATCGCCGGTGCGCATCCAGTCGCCGACAAATTTTTCGGCGGTTTTTGACGGTTGGTTGAGATAGCCCAGAAACATGCCCGGCGAGTCCCGGTGAACGGCGATTTCGCCCAGCGTACCACGCGGCAAGTCCTGTCCGTCGCTGTCGATGACGGCCACCTGGTGTCCGGGAACCGCGCGGCCAATCGCTCCGGCACGCGGCTCTAACACCTGATGCGATCCGCAAAGCACCAGATTGCATTCGGTTTGACCGTAAAGTTCGTTGATCGTCACACCCAACGCCGCTTGTCCCCATTCAAGCAACGAACCGCCAAGCGACTCGCCACCCGATCCGACAGAGCGGATAGCAACATCTTTTGGTACCTTGGTTTGCTGCATCAACCGCAGCGCCGTCGGTGGCAAAAACATATTGCGAATATCGGTTTTAGCAATCAGATCAAAGGCATAATCCGGATCAAACTTGGCCATTCGGTGCGACACCAGCGGCACACCGTAATAAAGCGACGGCAGCGCCATGTTCATCAGACCGCCAATCCATGCCCAATCGGCGGGCGTCCATGTTTTATCGCCCGGACTGGGAAAGAAATCGTGGTGCAACTCTATCGACGGGAGGTGCCCAATCAAAAACCGATGGGCGTGCAGTACGCCTTTAGGCGGGCCGGTGGTGCCTGACGTATAGGACATCAGCGCCACTGTGTCGGCGGTACAGCGCTGCGGCGCAAAACCGCCCGACGCCCGCGCGATGTCGCCGTGAAAATCACGCGCGCCGTCCGCCGCACCGTCGATGCACCAGATCTGCCGCAGATCGGGAAGTTGATCCCGTATCGTCAGAACTTTGGGCAAGTTGGCGCGGTCAGTGATGATCGCTCTGGCCCCGCTGTCAGACAGACGGAACGCCAATCCGTCTGCGCCAAACAGCGTGAACAGAGGAAGCGATACGACGCCGGATTTGAAACAGGCGAAATGGCTGATCAGCACTTCGGGGCATTGCGCCAAAAGCAGCGCGCAAACGTCGCCCTTCGCCAGTTTATGCGCGGAAAAAACACTGGCCAGTCTATCGGATTTTTCGCGTAGATCGCCATAGGAATACGGGTGCGCGTCACCATTCGTATCCAGATGGATCAGCGCAATCCGCGCCGCGTCGTGACCCGCCCAACTGTCGCAACAGGCCCGCGCTATGTTGAAATCGGCGGGAATATTCCAGCGAAAATCGCGCTGCATTTCCGACCATGTGGCGCCTTTACGCAGCACACGTCGCACGGCCGCAAAGTCAGCGCACATAAACCACCAGTTTGGGCAGTGCGGTCAGTGGAATATCCAACAGCCGCATCGCCGACAGCGAGATCTGACTGCCTCCGGATTTTTCGCCGCCTTTGGGGATCAGCGTCACGTTCACGCTTTTGCCGTTTTTCTCCCAGCGCACGCGCCCCTCGAACCGGCGGGTAACCAGAGGCGTTTTTAGCCAGAATCCCTGTTCGGCAACGTCGCCCAGCGACGCGATCGTGGTCCCGAGTGGTCGATCGACCGTCGCGCTCGTATCGCCTGCGGTGGCGGTGTCTGCTGCGCTCGCCTGATCAAATTCGCTGGCGGTGTTACCGGTGACACGCAGTGTGTCGCCCTGTGCGGGGCGGGCGCGCGGGCGCAATGTGTCACTGTCGGGGCGGCGCACCGACTGGCACACTGAATCGTCCTGGGCACAACGGGGCACGACCAGCGGAGCGGATTTTTTGGCCAAAGGGTTGACGCCCGCACAAGCCGTCAGGACGAGCGCCCCGCATACGGCCAAAGCATGCCCCCGCCAGCTGGTGGCTTTGGGTCGAATATCCGATTGATTGGCGCTATCCATTTGGCGTTTCTAAGCCGGTTCACACTTTTGTTCAACGCTTTGCCCGACGCAGGATGTCCGCGCGATCCCATTCCCACGTCCGGCACGGCCGACGCGGTTACCCGCGCACCGCGTCGCTTGATCACCGGCCTGACAACGCACGGCTGATCGCCGCCGTCCACCATCGACTTAACAAGGACGGTTCTGATGGATTGCGCTAGATACTCGGCGGAAAAATGACCCCGTGCGCAAGCCCCATTAGGGGCCGTAATCATTCCAATATTGCGCGCAGCAACCGCGCCCGGATCGGCGGAATATTCGCCACCTCCACCGCTGTGAATACGTGTATGGTGCCCAGATCTCGGTCGATGACCGCGTGGTCCGAAACCCAACCACCCAAGGCCAGATAGGACTGCAATAAGGGTGGCATTTTGACGCCAGAGTGACAGTCGCGGTACTGGGCAAAGCCGTGGATATCCGGCGCAATGGCGTCCGGGTGCAAGGCGGGCGGCGCCAGATGGTCGCGAGCGAGTTGCGCAAACACGCCCGCATAAATTTTCGGATCAACGCCGTTGAATGACGAGCAGCCGAACAACAAAGCCACCTGGTGATTGTCGATGTACCGCGCCAACGCGCCCCAGAGAAGGCGCAGAATATCCGGGTCCGACACATCGGGGTCAACACAGAACCGCCCGATTTCCACGGCCGGACCGGGGTGGGCAGCAAGACGAGACAGCCCGTAGAACTGCCCGCTGTAGGAATGCAAGATATCCGCCATCCGCGTGTAATGGCCAAGCCTGTAACACGCGATCAATCGGTCGCTGTCAATTTCTTCAAGCAGAACGTGTTGGCAGGTATCGTCAAAGCGGTCCCTGTCGCTGACGCTGGTATCGGCGCGAAAACACCGGCTGCGCAGCGCCAGCGCCGCCGCCATATCGCCAGGTGCGCGGCTTACGCGAACACGGTAAGGTCCCTTCACGATCTCCGGCATTGCAATCGGGCTTTCATCTTTGCGCGGCCCTGCCTATCTATGTTAATAACCAGGATCGTCAACATCATGATCAACCCGCGCGAGGCCCAACATGACCGCAAAAATCGTTAAATCAGATGCCCAGTGGAAGGCTCAGCTATCGGACATGGCCTATAAAGTCACCCGCAAGGGTGCAACCGAACGTCCGTTTACCAACGATAATTACCCCAAGACCAAAGGAGCGTTCGACTGCGTGTGCTGCGGCGCGTCGTTGTTTGACGCAAATACCAAGTTTGACAGCGGCACCGGCTGGCCGTCTTTTTACGCCCCGGCGACGGGTGCCAAGGTGGGCGAAAAAGCCGACAACAGCCTGTTCACAAAGCGCACCGAAGTGGTTTGTGCCACCTGTGACGCGCATCTGGGCCACGTCTTTCCCGACGGACCGAACCCTACCGGGCTACGCTATTGCATCAACGGTGCGGCGCTGGATTTCAAACCCGTGACCGAAGACAGTTGATTGCCGGTTTTCACAAATATTTGCACGCTTCTTTGCGTGCAAACGGCTTCATGTTATCGCCATGGGCGTTCAGGAAACCCGTCACCGGAGCGACGTTGCGTTTGGACAGTTCGCGCAGCCACCAGCCGACGACTTTCTGCATGAACCATTCAGTTTCCCGCGTATACTGACCGGCCCAGCCCAAAATTCGCGCGCGTATCGCGCGATCCCGCTTATCAGGCGACGCCATGCGCGCCCAGGGCAGAGTCGTCACCAGTGCTGCGCGGCGCACCCACATATTTTCGTGCACCGTCCATGCCGCAACGTCGTCAAGGCGCGTCCGCACCGCCAAAAGCCGGAACGAACCGGCTTTGCAGGCGTGATCGGCAATGGCCCATGCGTCAAAATCCGCGACCCACGTTGAGATTTCGGCCCAGACCCCGGCGTCGTCGTCAAAACGCGGCTTTGACAATATTTTAGCCGCCGCGACACGCGCCTCATGGATATCGCTGCGCCATAGTGCGCGGGCAGATGCGACCAGAGTTTCAGTGTCTGCGCCCTGTTTCCAACGCCTTACCAAGGCATCAATTTCGGGGTTGGACACGCCCAGATATGCGCGTTTGGCTTTGTGATAGGCGGCCATTTCGTTGGATTTTTGCGCCCTCGCCAGCGACTTAAGCTGATCAAGCGCGTGGTCCGGCGACATTATTCGACTGTGACCGATTTGGCCAGATTGCGCGGTTGATCTACATCGGTGCCCTTGGTGACGGCGGTGTGGTAAGCCAGCAGCTGCGCAGGCAGCGCGTAAAGGATGGGGGCAAAAAACGGGTCTACTTTGGGCAAGACCAGCGTTTTCCAGACGCCGTGGTCGGCAATTTTTGCACCCTCTTCGTCGGTAATCAGAACGATCTTTCCGCCGCGCGCCATGACCTCTTGCATGTTGGAAACTGTTTTATCAAACAACGCGTCTTTGGGGGCCATAACAACGACGGGCACGTCTTTGTCGATCAGGGCAATCGGTCCGTGTTTTAGCTCGCCGCTGGCGTAGCCCTCGGCATGTATATAACTGATTTCCTTTAGTTTTAATGCACCTTCCAAGGCCAGCGGATACATGGATCCGCGCCCCAAAAACAGAATATCGCGGGCTTTCGCCAGATCACGCGCCACGGTCTTTATCGCCGGTTCCACCGCCAGCGCCTGATTGAGCAGGGTCGGCAGTTTCTGGATTTTGGTGGCGTATCGGGCTTCGTCTTTCTTGCTGATCTCACCCCTTTGGCGCGCCGCAAGAATCACCGTCGACGCCAGCGCCACAAGTTGGCTGGTAAAGGCTTTGGTCGACGCCACGCCGATCTCGACGCCCGCCAGAATAGGCAGCGCCAGATCGCTTTCGCGCGCGATCGAGCTTTCGGATACATTCACAATGGACACGATCTGCGCCACTTTTCCCTGACAATATCGCAGCGCCGCCAATGTGTCGGCGGTTTCGCCCGATTGGCTGACGAACAGCGCAATTTCCTCTTTTGACGTCGGCGGTTCGCGGTAGCGGAATTCCGACGCCACATCGAGCTCGACCGGCAGGCGTGCAATCGCCTCGAACCAGTATTTCGCTACCATACAGGCCAGGTATGCGGTGCCGCAGGCCACCATGGTGATGCGGTCGGCTTTGGCAAAATCGAGACGATCCGCCCCAACCGTAAAAGCGGTGCGATCGTCGGTCAGGTAATGGGTGATACCGTCGGCAATAACCGTTGGCTGTTCGGCTATTTCTTTGGCCATGAAATGGGAGTAGCCACCCTTGTCGATTGATGTTGCCTTGGAGTTGACCACGACCAGTTCGCGGTTGGCGCGCCGGCCCCCGCCGTCAAAAATTTCCGCCCCCGCACGGCGCACCACCGCCAGATCGCCCTCTTCAAGATAGGTTATGCGGTTGGTCAGCGGTGCCAGCGCCAGTGCATCGGACCCCACGTACATTTCACCGTCCCCGTGGCCCAACGCCAGCGGCGAGCCTTTGCGCGCCGCGATCATCAAATCACCGTCGCCTTCAAAAAGCAGGCAAATCGCGAAAGCACCGGTCAGTTTGGCCACGGTTTTTTGCGCGGCTTCCAGCGGTGTGCTGCCGGCTGTCAGAAAATCCATGATCACCAAAGCAATGGTTTCGGTGTCGGTTTGGGTTGTGAATTCATGTCCTTTTTGCGCCAGCTCGGCGCGCAACTCGCGAAAGTTTTCGATGATGCCGTTGTGCACGACCGCCACGGGTCCGGCGCGGTGCGGGTGGGCGTTGGACACAGAAGGCGCACCGTGGGTGGCCCAGCGGGTATGGCCGATACCCGCCTTGCCCGCCAGGGGTTCGTGGACCAGCAAATCCGACAGGTTGATCAGTTTTCCGAGCGCACGCCGCCGCGTCAGCACACCGTCGTTGACCGTGGCTATCCCGGCGCTGTCATAGCCGCGGTATTCGAGTCTTTTTAGCGATTCCAGTATTTGCGGTGCCACTTCGTGGTCGCCCAGAATTCCGACGATTCCGCACATTATTTATCATCCCCCCGGGCGGTGAAATGTTTGTGCGAAAAACCTGCAATATTGTGCTGCTTATCGCGTGTAATCCCCAACGCACCTTCAGGCACGTCTTTGGAAATCACCGATCCCGATCCGGTCATGGCGCTGTCGCCGACGACCACCGGTGCGACCAGCGCGGTGTTCGAGCCGATGAACGCGTCCGCGCCGATGGACGTTTTGAATTTGGCAATGCCGTCGTAATTGCAGGTAATCACGCCGGCACCGATATTGGCGCGCGGTCCCACCTCTGCGTCGCCCACGTATGACAGGTGGTTGACCTTGGCATCCTGCCCGATAACAGACTCTTTGATCTCCACGAAATTTCCGACCCGCGCTCTTTCGCCAATATCCGCGCCCGGGCGCAATCTGGCAAAGGGGCCGATGGTGGCGTTCTTGGCAATGTGACAGCCCTCAACGTGACAAAATGCCCGGATCTCTGCACCGGAGTCCACGGTGACACCGGGTCCGAACACCACGTTGGGCGCAATGGTCACGTCGCGACCGATAGTGGTGTCGCGGGCAAAGAAAACCGTTTCGGGCGCAGTCAGCGTGACGCCACCCGCAAGCATTTTTAGACGGGTTTCCGCCTGAAACACCGCCTCGGCGTCCGCCAGATGTTCGCGCGAGTTGATGCCGAAAGTTTCGGCCTCGTCGCAGGTCACTACGCCCGGATTCAGCCCGCCGCTGCGCGCCAGACCGACGATGTCGGTCAGATAATATTCGCCACTGCCGTTGTCATTGGTCAGTTTGGCGACAAGGTCAAACAGCACGCGCGCGTCGGCGCAAACGACACCGGAGTTGCACAGGGTAATATCAAGCTGGGTTTGCGTGGCCTCCCCGGCCTCGACAATGGCGTCAAGCGTACCCTGGGCGTTGACGATCAGGCGACCGTATTTGCCCGGGTTTTCGGCCTCAAAGCCAAGCACAACGACGTCGCCGCCATTTTTGCGCGCCTGCAGCATTTTTTGCAGGGTTTCTCGGCGCACAAAAGGTGTATCGCCATAAAGCACGATGACATCGCCGTTAAAATCTGCCAGCGCCTCTTTGGTCTGCGCCACCGCGTCGCCGGTGCCGTTTTGCGAGCCCTGCTGCACGATTGTAACGCCGGGGCTGAACGCCAGCGCCTCTTTGGCTACGGCGTCACCCCCGTGTCCGGTGACCACGATCAGGCGGGCTGCATCTAGCGTCGTCGCCGTGGCCATGGCGTGATGCAGCATCGGAACCCCGCCAAGGGGATGCAGAACTTTGGGCGTGTCGGACTGCATCCGTGCACCTTTGCCGGCCGCAAGAATGATCGTGGCGATGGACATGGGCGATCCTAAGTGAACGTCAGGGCTTTTTAGACGGGAAAACGTCGCTCTGAAAGCAAAACATCATCAACAATGCTTTCGATTCATTACACAAAATGCCATTGTACAGCGAAATTCCGCTTGGAGACCTCATGGATACGGTAATTTTTGATCTCGACGGCACTTTGGCCGATACGTCCGGCGATCTGATCGCTGCGGCCAACGCTTGTTTTACGGACTTGGGCCACGGCTCGCCGCTTGATCCTGTGAACGATATGGCTGTGGCGTTCGCCGGTGGTCGCGCTATGCTCGGGCTTGGGTTTGCGCGGTGTGGCTCCAACGCAGACGAGTCCGTTGTGGACCGTGAGTTTCCGCTGTTCCTGGCGCATTACCGGCGCAATATAGATGTGTTTACAACGCTTTACCCCGGTGTTGCGGCGGCTTTGAAAGAGTTGCGCAACAACGGTTACGCGTTGGGCGTCTGCACCAATAAACCGGTTGAACTGGCGAATATTCTGCTGGAACGCCTTGGGATTGGCTCATTTTTTGACGTGGTGCTGGGGGCCGACAGTCTGGATGTGAAAAAACCGCATAAACGTCACCTGCTTGAAACCATTGCCCGCCTTGGCGGTGACGCCGGGCGCGCTGTTCTTATCGGCGATACGGTGACCGACCGGCAGGCCGCCGCCGGTGCCGGTGTGCCGTGCGTTCTGGTCAGTTTCGGGCCTGTCGGTCTTGGCGTGCGCGATCTAAATCCCGAGGCCACGCTGGCACATTTCGACGATTTGGGGGCGCTCATCGCCGGGCTGTTGCCGCCGGACGCGGTGGCGCGTCATGGTTGAGGTGTTCAAAGGCAGCTTTACCCAACAGGAACCGTTGCCGGACGATGCCATCGCCGCGGCAGTCAAGGTCATGAAAACCGGACGGTTGCACCGCTATAATACCCTGGGCGATGAAGCCAGCGAAACCGCGCTGCTGGAGGCGGAATTTGCGGCGATGAGCGGCGCAAAATTCTGCCTGGCGGTGGCGTCGGGCGGCACCGCAATGGCAACCGCTTTACGCGCCGTCGGTGTTGGCCCCGGTGACACTGTTCTGACCAACGCCTTTACACTGGCCCCGGTGCCCGGCGCGATTGCGGCGGTCGGCGCAGCGCCGGTATTTATCGAGGTGACCGATCGTCTTGTGATCGATCTGGACGATTTGCGCGCAAAAATTGAAGATCACGATGCGCAGTTTCTTTTGCTGTCGCATATGCGGGGTCACATCGTGGATATGGACGCGCTGATGGCGATTTGCGACCGCGCCGGTATCAGGGTCGTCGAGGATTGCGCCCACACAATGGGGGCGGCCTGGGACGGCGTGACCAGCGGGCGGCACGGGTTGACGGCGTGTTATTCAACGCAAACCTACAAGCATCTGAACTCGGGCGAGGGTGGTCTGATCATAACGGATAACCCTGAACTGATGGCGCGCGCCACCATCCTGTCGGGCAGTTATATGCTTTACGGGCGGCATCTGGCAGGGCCACCCAAGGCCGTTTTTGACGACATTCGCCTGACCACACCCAATTGTTCAACCCGCATGGACAATCTGCGGGCCGCAATTTTACGCCCGCAGCTTGCGCAATTACCCACGCAATGCGCGGCGTGGAACGCGCGCTATGCAAGGGTCGAGGCAGGTCTGAGGGCGACGCCGGGATTGACGGTGATCGAACGGCCCGAAAAAGAGACCTACGTGGGGTCGTCGATCCAGTTTCTGGTGCCGGAATTTTCTGCGTTGATGTGCGCCGATTTGCTGTCGCGGTGCGCGGTGCGCGGTGTTGAATTGAAATGGTTTGGCGCGGCCCGGCCTACGGGATTTACGTCAAAGCATGACAGTTGGCGCTACGCGGCTGCACAGGCTTTGCCGCAAAGCGACCGCGTGCTGGCCGGATTGATCGACATGCGCCTGCCGCTGACTTTTTCACTGGAGGATTGCGATTTGCTCGCGCGCATCATCCGGCAAGAAGTCGGCACGGTGTATCAATCGACCCGGAACTGAAAATATTGACACATGGTTAATTAGCCGATAGGTTAAACATTAATTGTCGGTATGGGGGATCTCTTGCCCGTTGATTTTTCCAATTGCGCCAGCATTGCCTTGCCGGTGAACCGCGCCGATCGCAAAGATTAGCAAAAACCGAAGCCTATTTTGGAGGGAACGGACCATGTCACATAAAGATACCGTCAGCCGCAAAGACTGGTTGCTGGCCCGCAAGGCGCTTCTGGTCAGGGAAAAATCTTTGGACAAAGCGCGTGACGCGCTGTCTGCTGCGCGGCGGGCGTTGCCGGTTGTCCGCGTGGAAAAGGACTATTGGTTCAGTACCAATGAAGGCGGAAAATCCCTTAGCGATTTGTTCGGTACGAAATCGCAATTGATCACCCAGCACTTTATGTTCGGTGCGGATTGGGATGAGGGCTGCGTGTCGTGTTCGTTCTGGGCGGACGGATTTGACGGGATCACGCCGCATTTGGGGGCGCGCGACACGGCGTTTGTCGCCACGTCAAACGCGCCGCTGGCCACTTTGAACGCCTACCGCGACCGTCTGGGGTGGGGGTTCGAATGGGTGTCCACCGATGACGGCGATTTCAGCCGCGATTTTGGCGTCACGTCCGATGCGGGCGACACCAGCGGGTACAACTACAGCGACCGCGAATTTCAGGGCGAATTGCCCGGGATCAGCGTGTTCACGCGCCTTGACGACGGCGGCGTCGGGCATTCGTATTCCACCTATGCGCGCGGGCTCGATATGCTCAACGGCGCGTATCACTATCTTGACCTGACGCCCAAGGGGCGCGACGAAGACGGGCTGGACTGGTCGATGGCATGGCTCAGGCGGCGTGATATGTATTGACCGTTCAATCAAACGGAGGCCCGTACCGGGCCACGAGATGAGCCGCGAAGCGGCGATTTGCCTGCGGCGCGAGTATTTGTGGCAAAGATGAAAGAAGGCAGCCCGGGCTGATTATGCTTGTCAGAATCGCCGGGATCCGCTATTAACTGAACAAGTGTTCAATTAATTGGAGACCGGCATGTTTACCGCATCGATGAATTTTGCCTGTGGCGACGAGATCGAGGCGCTGCGCGACATGGTGCACCGCTGGGCGCAGGAACGCGTTGCGCCAATGGCGGCAGAGATCGATCTGAGAAATGAGTTTCCCGCCGCGCTGTGGCGGGAAATGGGCGAATTGGGCCTGTTGGGGATCACCGTTGAAGAGGAATACGGCGGTGCCGGCATGGGCTATCTGGCGCATACCATCGCGGTAGAGGAGATCGCCCGCGCCAGCGCGTCCGTGTCGCTGTCTTACGGCGCGCACTCCAATCTTTGCGTCAATCAGATCAAGCTGAATGGCACGGATGAACAAAAGGCGAAATACCTGCCGGGGTTGATATCAGGGGCAAATGTGGGCGCATTGGCGATGTCAGAGGCCGGCGCAGGGTCCGACGTGGTGTCAATGAGTTTGAAAGCTGCCAAGCGTAATGGCTATTACACATTGAACGGCAATAAATTCTGGATCACCAATGGGCCGGATGCGGATACGCTGGTGGTTTATGCCAAAACCGATCCGGAAGCGGGATCGCGCGGTATGACGGCGTTTATCGTGGAAAAATCCATGAAAGGTTTTTCGACCAGCGCGCATTTCGACAAAATGGGGATGCGCGGCTCCAACACCGCAGAGCTGATCTTTGAGGATGTGGAGGTGCCGTTTGAAAACGTGCTGGGCGGGGAAGGTCGGGGCGCGGCAGTGTTGATGTCGGGGCTGGACTTTGAGCGCGTGGTCCTGTCGGGTATCGGTGTGGGGGTGATGCACGCAGTGCTGGATCACATCATGCCCTATATGCACGAGCGCAAACAGTTCGGCCAGCGCATAGGGGATTTCCAGCTGATGCAGGGAAAGATCGCGGATATCTACGCCGCGATGAATTCTTCGCGCGCCTATGTATACGCTGTGGCCGCGAGCTGTGATCGCGGCGAGGTCACGCGGCAGGACGCGGCCGCCTGTGTTTTATTTGCGTCTGAAAAAGCGATGGACGTGGCCACACAGGGCGTGCAGGCCATGGGCGGGGCGGGCTATATGAACGACAGCCCTCTGTCGCGCATCATGCGCGACGCCAAACTGATGGAGATCGGCGCCGGGACCAGCGAAATCAGACGGATGTTATGCGGGCGTGAGCTGATGCGGGTGACGGGGTGAGACACGCTTGGCCAATTCTATTATTGTCGATCAAGTTGCTGATTGCACAGGGAGCAGCTTGAGTGATGGCCATTAAATACCAACAGTCCCTGCCAATTTCTGGCAATCTGGCAATCCAAAGGTGTAGCTATGATGCTGAACTGTGGATTCTGCATTTCTTATTCGACAATTCCAGGAAGCCTGGGAGTCAATCAAATGAGAAGAATAATTTTTCAAAATCGCGGAATGCTAGTAAACCGCACTGTATGCGCAGGCTGGAAAAGGAAAAATCAATGAGCAATTACCAACAAAAGGTGGCCAACCATCCAAAAATGGCACGCGGAAATATCAAATGGAAAATCGGGCTTTTTTGGGCCGTGGCCATGGTGATTGGGGGCACGGCATTTGCTCAGGACGATCTGGTTTTTAAGATCCGCGCCACCAAATCCTGTCTGCGCGACGCGGCTACGGATAGCGAACGCCGCGACTGTATCGGTGCCGCGGCCAGTCAATGCATGAGCGCGACAGCCACAGGGACGTCGACTTACGGCATGGGCGCGTGCATCGTTATGGAAGGCGAGTGGTGGGACAAGCAGCTAAACACAGTATACGGCGCGTTGATGGCGCGCGAAAAGGCTGACGATGTCGAAAGTTCCGCCATGAGCGAGAATATTCCGCTCAGGGCGCCGGCACTGCGCGATATGCAAAAGGCGTGGATTACCTTTCGCGACCTGACCTGTGCTTACGAAAGGTCTCTGTTTGGCGGTGGCACCGGCGGCGGACCTGCCAGCGCGAATTGTTTTATGCACCTGACCGCCGAGCAAACGCTTTATTTGCAAAGCGGATTGCAGGAATATTGAACGGCAAACGGGACTGAACCGGCATGCGTCTGAAATCCAATATCGTCAGCGGCGCGGTGGGATTTGCCGAAAATCAGGCCAGCCATGCGGCGTTGCTGGCGCAAATCGCCCAGGCGGCGGAGATGGCGGCCCTGGGCGGGGGCGAAAAATCACGGGCGCGACACGTCGGGCGCGGCAAGATGCTGCCGCGCGACCGGGTGGCCAACCTGTTGGATGCGGGTGCGCCGTTTTTGGAAATCGGGGCCACAGCGGCGCACGGCATGTACGACGGGGCGTCGCCCTGCGCCAGCGTAATCGCCGGCGTCGGCGAAGTGCACGGGCGACAGGTGGTTGTCGTGTGCAACGACGCGACGGTCAAAGGCGGCACTTATTACCCGATGGGGGTCAAAAAACACCTGCGCGCACAGGAAATTGCCGAAGCCAACCATTTGCCCTGTATCTATCTGGTGGACAGCGGCGGGGCCAACCTGCCGCATCAGGCCGAAGGCTTTGCCGACCGCGACCATTTCGGGCGGATATTTTTTAATCAGGCCAATATGTCGGCCAAGGGTATTGCGCAAATCGCCGTGGTCATGGGGTCGTGCACGGCGGGCGGGGCATACGTGCCAGCCATGTCTGACGTGGCGATTATCGTAAAGGATCAGGGGACGATTTTTCTGGCCGGGCCACCGCTGGTGAAAGCGGCCACTGGGGAAGTGGTGTCCGCCGAAGCATTGGGTGGTGGTGAGATGCACACGCGCCTGTCCGGGGTTGCCGATTATCTGGCCGAGGACGATGCCCATGCGTTGGCGCTGGCGCGGCGTGCTGTGGCCGGGTTGAACCATGCGCCGCGCACGCAGGTGGATATTCAGTCCAGCGAGGAACCCCAGTATGATCCGGCCGAAATCACCGGGGTTGTGCCGACAGATCTGCGCACGCCTTATGACATCCGCGAAGTGATCGCGCGCACGGTGGATGGCAGCCGGTTTGATGAATTTAAGGCGCGGTTTGGCGAAACACTCGTCTGTGGATTTGCCCATGTCAAAGGCATTCCCGTGGGTATCGTTGCCAACAACGGTGTGCTGTTTTCTGAAAGCGCGGTCAAATGCGCGCATTTCGTTTCACTGTGTTCCAAACGCTTTATCCCCTTGGTTTTCCTGCAGAATATCACCGGTTTTATGGTGGGCCGGAAGTATGAGGAGGAAGGCATCGCACGGCACGGCGCCAAGATGGTCACAGCGGTGGCCACCACCAAAGTGCCGAAAATCACAATGATGGTGGGCGGGTCTTTTGGTGCCGGGAATTATGGCATGGCGGGACGTGCGTATTCGCCGCGCTTTTTGTGGAGCTGGCCCAACAGCCGGATTTCGGTGATGGGCGGCGAACAGGCAGCGGGGGTTTTGGCGAGCGTCAAGCGGGATGTGATCGAGCGGGGCGGCGGCAAATGGTCCGCCAAAGAAGAGGCGGCGTTCAAGCAACCAACCATTGATATGTTCGAAGAGCAAGGCCATCCGCTTTATGCTTCGGCGCGGCTTTGGGACGATGGGGTCATTGATCCACGCAAAAGCCGCGACGTGCTGGCGCTAAGCCTGCGGGCGGCCCTGAACGCACCCATCGAGGAGTCGCGGTTTGGTATTTTTCGGATGTAAAGTGACGATGCCTGCGGCGCGGATATTTGGACCAATAAGAAAAGCGCAAAATATGGATGTATTCGCGAAAGACCCTGTGTTCGCGGCTTTTGCCGTTTTCGGGACCGGTGCTGCCAATCGTGCCGATAAACCGGGTAAAGGCGACGTATGATCAAAACGAGACTGACAACCCGTCTAAAGATCGACCATCCGGTCATATCTGCGCCTATGGCAATGGCTGCAGGCGGGGCGCTGGCGGGCGCGGTGTCGCGGGCAGGGGGGCTTGGACTGATCGGCGGCGGGTACGGCAACGCCGACTGGCTGGAGTCCGAATTCGCCAACGCGGGCAATCAGGTGGTTGGCTGTGGTATGATTACCTGGGCATTGGCCAAAAAACCCGAATTGCTTGACTTGATTTTGGCGCGCAACCCCAAAGCCGTGTTTTTGTCATTTGGCGATCCTGCGCCCTTTGCGGATCAGATCAGGAATGCCGGTGCCGGGCTGATCTGTCAGGTGCAGACGCTGCAGGATGCCAAACACGCGATTGATCTGGGTGCGGACATAATTGTGGCACAGGGCGCTGAGGCCGGAGGCCACGGCGAGAGACGGGCGACCATGGCTCTGGTGCCGGAAGTCGCCGACTATATTGCGCGCGCGGCTCCCGATGTGTTGCTCTGTGCCGCCGGTGGGATTGCCGACGGGCGCGGTTTGGCGGCGGCGCTGATGTTGGGCGCTGATGGTGTTTTGGTAGGATCAAAGCTTTGGGCGTCGTTCGAGGCTTTGGTGCATCCGCATATGCACGCAGCGGCGCTGGCCGCGACGGGTGACGAGACAATTCGCAGCAGAGTAATGGATGAGGCGCGCGGGCTTGACTGGCCTGTGCGTTATGACTGTCGGGTTTTACGCAACGAATTTACCTCGCGTTGGCACGACGATATCGACGGCCTGCGCGCCAATATGGATGTTGAAGGCCCGCGCTGGACTCAAGCCTGGCAAGCGGGGAACGTCGCGGGGTCCAACACTTTTGTCGGTGAAAGCGTTGGCATGATCCATCGCGTGGCGCCCGCCGGTGAGATCGTCAAAGCAATGGTGGATGACGCCGCAAATTTGCTGCGTACCGGCGTGAATAGGGTGGGGTGAGAGACGGATATGTTCGACAAAATTCTTATCGCCAACCGGGGCGAAATTGCCTGCCGGGTCATGGAAACCGCCGACAGGATGGGCGTGGATACTGTGGCGGTGTATTCGGACGTCGACGCGGGCGCCAAACACGTGGCTATGGCGAACGAGGCGGTACATATCGGTGCCGCCCCTGCGGCTGACAGCTATTTGCGCGGAGATCGCATTATTGCGGCGGCGTTGGAAACCGGCGCGCAAGCTATTCACCCGGGCTATGGGTTTTTGTCGGAAAATCCCGATTTTGTGCAGGACGTCGAGTCGGCGGGGCTGGTGTTCATCGGGCCGTCGGCCGCGGCGATCAGGGCGATGGGGCTGAAAGATGCTGCCAAAAGGCTGATGGTTGATGCCGGTGTTCCCGTGGTGCCGGGGTATTTCGGCGACAAACAGGACGACGGGTTTCTGGCGGTGCAGGCCAAAGACATTGGCTATCCGGTACTGATCAAGGCGGTGGCAGGCGGCGGCGGCAAAGGCATGCGCCTTGTTGATGACCCGGTTGATTTTGCCGATGCGTTACAGGCGGCGCGGCGCGAAAGTCTGGCGGCGTTTGCCAACGACCGCATTCTGATCGAGAAATACGTCAGCACACCGCGCCATATCGAAGTGCAGGTGTTCGGCGATAATTTCGGTGATGTGGTGTACTTGTTTGAACGCGAGTGTTCATTGCAGCGACGCCATCAGAAAGTGATCGAAGAGGCCCCCGCACCGGGCATGAGCAAGGAGATGCGCGCGGCCATGGGGGCTGCGGCGGTGCAGGCGGCTGCGTCGGTTGGCTACAGTGGTGCGGGTACGGTAGAATTTATCGTTGACGGCTCGGGCGGCCTGCA
>Ga0114932_10000189_pt1 | contig 71723 bp, 59 predicted proteins | sample 2SBtaG_2_FD_87286 | JGI IMG/M metagenome (GOLD analysis project Ga0114932, IMG submission 87286) | Deep subsurface microbial communities from Kolumbo volcano to uncover new lineages of life (NeLLi) - 2SBTROV12_ACTIVE470 metaG | ecosystem: Environmental > Aquatic > Marine > Volcanic ...
CAGCGCTCGCCTCGGCGACCCCGGTCGACCAAGCACCGAGGCTCCCATTGGCTAAACGCTGGCAGGTTCCCGGTTGAGCTTGGCCCAGCCATCGCCGCCGGAACCCGGGTTGGTGGCCCCCAAATTCCCCACAAGCTCCTAGGCCTAGGACCGCTCCAGGCTCTCCCCAATCCTCTCCAGGAACAAGGCCTCGAGCCCCTCGGCACCGATGTCCGCGATGCGCTCGTCGGCCACCACCCGGCCGTGGGCGAGCATGACGACGCGGTCTGCGACGCGTTCGACCGTCTCGAGGACGTGGGTCGACAGGAGCACCGTGGTGCCCTGCTCACACAGGGCCCGCAGGCTGGCCTTGACCCGAGCCGCACTCGGTGGGTCCAGGCCATTGAGGGCCTCGTCGAGGATGACCACCGGCGGCTTGCTCACGACCGCGGCGGCAAGGGCGGTCTTGCGCCGCATGCCCTGGCTGTACTCCCGGATGAGACGATCGGCGTCGTCTCCCAGCCCGGTCAGGGCCAGGGCTTCTTCCAGATCCCCCGCCCCCCGCAGCGCTACCACGAGCTCCAGGAATTCCCGCGCTGTGAGGTACTCGTACAGAGCCGGGTCCTCGGGCACATAGCCGAGCTTCTCCCGGGCCAGGCCCGGGTCCTTGCTCACGTCGACCCCGCCCACGTGCACCGTGCCCGCAGTGGGCATGAGCTGGCCGGTCAGGACCTTGATGGTGGTGCTCTTGCCAGCGCCGTTGTGGCCGATGAGGGCGACGAATTCACCGGGCTCGGCCACCAGATCGACGGCCTCGACGGCGACCACCCGGCCGAACTCCTTGCGCAGGCCTCGGATCTCGATGGCGCTCACGTGACACTCCCCGCGGTGGCGGTGGCCCAGATGGCGACCGCCACCGGCAGATAGACCGCCCAGCCCCATCGGCGCCACCCTGATGTGGTGGTGGCCACGACCGCCAGCGCCACGCTGACCCCCTCGAGGCCCAGGCCCAGGTGTCCAGCGGCTGGCAGGCCCTGCCGGATCGCCAGCGCCAGGACGGGCAGCAGGACCAGGCCCTGGAGCCACCCCCACACCGCGAGCCCCCGAGCGAGCCTCATGTCCCGCGCTGTCAGGCCCAGCCAGGCATCCAACCAGGCGGGGCTGGCCCCGTGCAGGCGGAAGGCGACCGCTGCGACCAGCACCATGCCCGCGCCAGCGATCGCAGCGGCCTGGGGGCCCGCGCCGGGGTCCTTGGACCACGCCGCGACCGCGCCGACCAGGCCCAGTCCCCAGGTCGCCATGAGCCAGCTGCGATGGGCCCGCCAGCCAGCCCTCAGCTCGCGCACGACCCTGAGCCGAAGGGGCTGGGACAGCCCGCGCACCGCCCACTCCAGGTAGACCGCCCGGGCCTCCTCCGGGTCCTCCTGGCCCTCGTAGGCGGCGTCGATCTCCGCCAGCAGCGTGGTCGCCCGGTGATACCAGGCGCGCCCCAGCGACGGCGCAAAGGACCAGGCTGCCAACCCGACGACCAAGGGCGCCAACAACCCAAGGCCGAGCAAGGGCTGTCCACTCAGCACCCCGGCCGCGCCCAGCGAAGCAGCCCACACCGCAGTGCCCCCCAGGGCCAGCGCTGCACCCGGCGCATAGATCAAGGCGGCCTGGAGCCGGGGGTTCTGGCCCCGGATCAGCTCCAAGACGCCGGACAGGCTGGGACTCTCGGCGACCCAGATGCTGGCCAGGTGGACCGAAAAGCCCGCCAGGAGCCCCACGGCCCAGCCCCCCGCGGCCACGGCCGTCGCCAGGGCCCAGGCCAGCCACTCTCCGGCCAGCACCAGCGGCAACAGGAAGAGGGCGGCGGCCGCGACCCAGCCGGCCCGCTCCAACCCAGTCCGGAGGAGCAGGTACCGCAACAGGCGGGCGGGCTCGACCGGGTGCGGGTCCAGCACACTGCGCTCGGGGCTGCGCACCAGGGCCGTGTAGGTGGCGAGCGCCATGGCCCCGCAGCACACCAGGCCCAGACGAAAGCCGATGCCCGCCACACCCGCGGCGAGGGCGCCGGGGCGACCCAGGAAGGCGAAGAAGACCGGCTCCACGACAGGCGCCGCGCCGGCGACGGTCGCCAGGGCGGCCAGTCCCCCGACCCGCCTGAGCGGGCCTTCGACCACGGCCCGTCGCCGCGCCTGGGTCCGCCATGCAGTGATGTGCGGATTCGTCACGGATGGGCTCCCGCCGACGTAGACCCCTATCCATGAAACCAATTGGAGGGGACGTGGGTCTTGGATCGTCAGGCCGTCCCCGGCTATTGACGGCCCTCTCTCGGAGGATGGGATGACGCTGCTGCTGCTCATGACCCTCGGCCTGGCCCTGGGCCAGGACGCCTCCGCCGAGGCGGACGACGACGAATTCGACTTCCTCGAGGAGGGCGACCGCAACGCCGAACGCCTGGCGGCCGAGGCCGCCAACGCCGAAGACGACTTCAACGTCTACGACGACGAGGACGACTTCGAGATGGCCTTCGAGGTCGCCCGAACCCGCCCCGAGTCCTACCGCTTGCCAGTGACGACCGAAGGCAAGAAGCCCCTGGCCGACAACTACCCCGTGGTGCTGGTGATCGGACAGATGGGCAGCCTGGTGGTCGAACTGCCCGTGCTGGTGTCCAATGGCGGCCCGCCACCCCAGGCCGCCTGGTGGCTCGTGGGCGAGGTCTACGCCGGGGGGCAGAAGCTGGCCGAGACCCGCCACCAGGTCAACCCCGACACCCTCGTCCGAGGCGGACCGACCCTGGCCTTCCTCAAGATGCACGCACCGGTCAGCGGCGAGCAGGGCGAGCTCCAGGTCCGGGTGTCCCAGATCGACGAGACCGGGGCCCCCACGGCCCTCTTCGCCCGCGACGTGTCCTGGACGCTCCAGTAGTCCTATTCCAGGGTCGCCCCGACCGCCTCCCACGCCTCCAGCTGAGCCTCCAGCTGGTCCGCGAGTTTCATGCGCTCGCCCAGGAGCTCGGCCACGGCCGGAGCATCGTCTGCCCGGGCGGCGAGCTGGTCGTCCAGTGCTGCGACCGCGACCTCGCTCACCTCGATCGCCTGCTCGAGCTCTGCCAGCTTGCGGACCGCGCGCTCCCGAGCCCGCCGGGTTGCCTTGTCTTGGCGCCACTCCTGGTCCGCCTCGCCAGAGGGCCCGCCGACCGGGTCGCCACCGCGGAGCCTGCCCCCGGGCAAGAGATCCTCGTCGCGCAGGCCCGGGTGCGCGACCACCCGCCCCTCGCCGACCCGGGCCACGTGGGTCGCCAGACGCTTCACCAGCGCCCGGTCGTGAGACACCAGCACCAAGGTGCCGGTCCACCGGGCCAGGGCGTCTTCGAGCACCTCGGCCGTGACGATGTCCAGGTGGTTGGTGGGCTCGTCGAGCAGCAGCAGCTCGGCACCGGACAGGGTCAGCACGGCCAGGCTCACCCGGACGCGCTCGCCGCCCGAGAGGGTGCCCACGGGCTGCAAGGCCAGCTCCCCGGCCAGGCCCAGGGCCCCGAGGATCTTGCGGGCACGGAGATCGGTGGTGAATGGGCACCGGGCCAGGACCGCGTCCACCGCCGATCCGTCGGGATCGAGCTCTCGGGCCTGGTCCTGGGCAAAGGTCGCGACCCGCAGGCCCCGCACGCTCTCGCGACGGCCCTGGAGGGGCGCCCGCCGACCCGAGAGCGCGTCCAGCAGCGTGGTCTTGCCCGCGCCATTGGGGCCCAGCAGCACCCACCGCTCCCCGGCCCGGACCGTGAGCGCCACCGCGTCCAGCACCACCTGGTCCCCATACCCCAGAGAGGCGTCGCACAGCCGCACCAGCTCGTCCCTTCCCGGCTCGGGCTCGGGCAGGCGCAAACTGGGCGCCGCTGCGTCGGCCTGGATCACGACCTCTTCGGAGTGAGCCAGCCGCTTGAGCCGTGACTTCACCATCCGGGCCTTGTTGGCCTTGGCCCCGAAGCGGCGCTGGAGCTCGTGGGCCTGGCGGGCCTCGGCCTGGTGGCGCTCTTGGGCTGCAAGCAGCTCGGCGTCGGCCTGGGCCCGAAGCACGCGCCAGCGGCTCAGGTTTCCCTTGGTCCGGCGCAGGGTGCCGTGCCGGACCTCGGCCACCGCGGTGGCGCAGCGGTCCAGCAGGTGCCGATCGTGGCTGACCACCACCACCGCCCCCCTGTGGTCCGCCAGGAAGTCGGCGAGCCACCCTCGGGCGTGCAGGTCCAGGTGGTTGGTGGGCTCGTCGAGCAACAGCAGCTCGGGATCGGACAGCAGCAGCCTGGCCAGGGCGATGCGGACCTGCCAGCCGCCGGAGAAGGTGTCGCACGCCCGCGGCCAGTCGGCCTGCACGAAGCCCAGTCCGTGGAGCACCTGGCCGACCTTTTCGGCCCAGGCGTAGCCACCGGCGAGGCGCCAGCGGTCCTCGGCATCGGCCAGTGCGGCGACGCTCTCCTCGCTGCCGTCCACGGACTCGCGACAAGCCACCAGGCGGGCCTCGAGGGCCAACAGGACGGTCATGCCACTGCGGGCCTCGTCCCAGACCGTCGCCTGGGACCCGGCGACGCCCTCCTGGGGCAGCCACCCCATCCGCAGTCCATTGCGGCGCCAGACGCGTCCCGAGTCGGCCTCGCAGTCCCCCACCAGCAGCCGCATCAGGGTGCTCTTGCCGCTGCCGTTGCGGCCGACCAGGGCGACACGCTCGCCAGGGCGCACGTGCCAGTCCACGCCGCTCATCAGCTCGCGGCCCCCGGCGCTCACCGTGACGCCCTCGAGGCGGATCAACGGGACGCCAGCTCGCCTCGGAGCGAGTTCACGAAGCCGCGGGTGATGGTCACCGGCAGGGTCTGGCCGACCAGCTCGGCCGGGCCTGGGAAGTTGACCATCTTGAAGGTGCCCGTGCGGCCACAGACCACGTGGTCGTCCCACTTGCTGGGGCCCTCGACCAGGACGTCGTGGGTCTGGCCCTCCAGCGCGCGGTTGCTGTCGAGCTGGAGCACGCGCTGACGGGCCTGGAAGCGGGTCAGGCGCTCCGACGCGACCCGGGCATCGATCGGTGGGTCGGTCAGGCGCAGGGCGGGGGTGCCCGGTCGCGGGCTGTACTTGAAGGAGAACGCGCCTTCGAAGGGCACGGCGTCGAGCAGGCTCATGGTGGCGTCGAAGTCGGCGTCGGTTTCGCCGGGGAAGGCCACGATGATGTCCGTGGTCAAGGACAGGTCCGGTCGGGCACTGCGCAGAGCGTCGACCAGCCGCAGGTAGCTGTCGCGCGTGTAGAAGCGCTTCATGCGGCGCAGCACCCGGTCCGAGCCCGACTGGACAGGCAGGTGGAGGTGGCTGGTCAGCTGGGGCAGGTCCCGGTAGGCCTGGACCACGTCGGGCCCCATGTCCCGGGGGTGGCTGGTGGTGTAGCGGATCCGCTCCACGCCGGGCACGGCCGCCACCCGGTACAGCAGCTCCGCGAACGTGGGCTCGGCCGTGACCTTGAGGCCATAAGAATTCACGTTCTGACCGATGAGCGTGATCTCCCGCGCCCCCCGCTGGACCACGGCCCGGACCTCGTCGACGATCTGGTCGGCGGGCCTGGAGAGCTCCACGCCCCGGGTCGCCGGCACGATGCAGAAGGTGCACTTGTTGTCGCAGCCCTTCTGGATCGTGACAAAGGCGCCCACGCTGCTTCGGTTGGCCGGGACCGGCGCCAGGTCGGCCACGAAGGCGTAGTCGGCCTGGTCCAGGAAGCGGTTGTCGAGCACCCGCTCCCGGGCCGCCCGGGCCACGAGGCTGCGGACCTTGGGGACCTGGTCGGGGCCGAAGACCAAGTCCACGTCGCGGCGGTACTTCTTGAAGAGCTGCTCGCCGGCGTGCTGTGCCATGCAGCCGGCGATGCCGATCCGTGCGCCCCCGGCTCTCAGGTGCTTGACCTCGCCCAGGAAGCTGTGGAGCTTGTGCTCCGGCTTCTCGCGCACGCTACACGTGTTGACCAGGATCAGGTCGGCCAAGGCTGGGTCGTCGGTCGGCTCGAAGCCGTCCTTGGCCAACAATGCACCCATCTTGGTGCTGTCGTAGGCGTTCATCTGGCAGCCGAAGGTCTTGATGAAGACCTTGCGGGATGGGGAGTCTGCAGACATCAGGTGGCCCAGGGCACCTAACTCATCCGCCCCCCCGATCCGATTCAAGGGAGGTGCAGATCCTGCTCCTGACCTGGCTCGCCTGTGGACCCGTCGCCACCGAAGGCGCGCTCCCCGGTGTGCCCGCAGCGACCGAGGACCAGGCCTCCTTTGCCAAGCTCTCCGACCAGCTCGCTGCGGTCCGTGAGCTCGAAGAGCCTGTGGCCGTCCCGGTCCGGGTGATCGCTGCAGAGGGGTGGGAGCTCCGCCGGGGCCAGGCGGCAGTGGCTGGGGGGCTGGACGACCACGCCCCGGCGCTGGCCGGCCTGGGCCTGCTGCCCGAACCCTCAGCGCTGGCAGCTCATGTGGCCCGCCGCGGCCCTCCGATCGTTTGGGACCGGGAGCTGGGCATGGTCCTCACCACCCAGGCTGGCTTGTCCGATCCCGCTCGCCAGCTGGCTGCCGCCCACAGCGTGCTGCCCACCTGTGAGCCGGCGGCGTGGACCTGGGACGCCCGGCGGGTCGCCGAGGCGATCCAGGACGCCATGGCGGTGGTGCTCACGTGGGAGCAGCAGCTGGTGCGTGCCGGGCTCCGCCCCCGGGGACACGCGGTCGACCCAGCGCTGCCCCTGGCCCCGTGGACAGCTGCCCCAGTGGCCCATCCCAGCCCCCTGGCGCAGGACGACGACGTCCTGCGGACCGTGGCCACCGACGTGGTCCTGCGCCTGCTCGACGCAGGGGAGTGGCGCACGGTGGACATGGCCTGCAAGCGCCTGCCCTCGACCACGGCGGCTCTGCTCCACCCGGACCGCTGGCAAGCCGGCGAGGGCCCAGACCCGGTGGGCCCCGCAGATGTGCCGACCTGGTCCGACGCGGGCTGGCGACAGGTGCACAGCGATCGGATGGGCGAGCTGGCCCTGGGCAGCTGGCTGGCCTACACCGCCCAGGTGGGCAGCGACACCCAGGCCCGCGAGCTCGCGACGGGCTGGCGCGGGGACGCGGTCTCGATCTGGCAGCACCCGGACGACCCCGACCTGAGGGCGGCGTGGACCGTGAACCTGGCCCCGGACGCCCGCAAGGAAGCCGCACGGCTGCTCCACGGGCGCGTGCTCCAGGACGGCCGAGTGGTCGAGGTCCGCCCGGGCCCAGGGGATGCGCTGGTGCTGCTGATCGGCGGGTCCGGATCCCCCGTCGTCACCGTGCGCGAGGCCGCCCGGGGCGGCATCGTCGCCGTGCGGCTCGGTGCCTCGGTCGACCTCCCCTCCTGGGAGCGCACGCTCCGCCTGCAGGCCAACCCGGTCTCCGCCTCGGATGGCGTGGCCCGGGTCGGCTCCCTGTACTTCCCGCTCGCGGAGGGCTGGCGAACGGCGACCCGCGGGACCGAAGGCGACGTGCTGAGCATGCGCCACACCGACACGGACCTTCGGCTGGTGCTCTACGAAGCGCCAAGCCTGCTGGTCGGCCCCGTCGACGTGGCCGCCGAGCGGGTCGCTCGGCTGGTCAGCAGCCAGGCCGGCATGACGCGACCGGTGCACGTTCGCCAGGTCGGCGCCTGCGCGGTGGCGACGGTGGTGGGCCGGGACCGCAACCGCCGCACCCGTCAGATCCGGGTCCACGTGCTCCCCACCGACGCCGGCGTCGCCGTCGTGCGGGCCAGCCATGCGCCCAGGGCAGTGCCCGTGGACTACCACCGGTTGGTGCGCAGTCTGGAGGAGGGCCACTGCCGTGGGCCCCAGGCCCGACGGGCTCACCGATCGAGCACGTCGGGGCAGTAGGCCGCGTTGGCAAAGACCTCGCAGCCTGGGATCCGGTCCGCCCGGTAGATGCCGTCGGCGGCTTCGGGCCACGTGAGACGCCACAGCACCTCAGTGCTGTCCCGGTCCACCTCGACCACGGCGCTCCGGCTGGCGTCGTCGGAGATCTGGCAGTGGTCGCAGTGGGCGATGGTGACCAGCACATCGCCCGTGGACAGCGTGTCCACGTCGCCCCAGGCCTGCTCCCGGAAGTCCCGCTCGGTCCACTCCCAGCTCACCTGGGCCGTGGCGGCCCCGCGGTCCAGGGTCAGCTCGACCGCGCGACTGGTGTCCGACGCCGGCGCGTTGTTGCGGTTGTCGTAGAACAGGACCCGGTCTCCCCGGACCTCGGGGGCATGGGGGAAGTCGAACCACTGATCGCTCGGCGCCGGATCCCCCCGGCCGTCCACCAGGGCAAAGTCCCCCCCGGGGCCCAGGACCGACGTGATGCGCTTGCTCTCCGGGTCGATGCGGACCAGGTGGTTGAGGTCGCGGAGGTTGACGTAGACGTCCTGGAGCACGCCGTTCTCCTCGATCACCTGGAGGGCGTTGGCGTGCCAGGGATCGTTGCTGCCCTCGGTCAGCTCGCCGGCGTCGATGGCGATCTGGCTGTCGTAGGACCACACGAGCTCCCCGGAGGGCACGTCGATGATCTCGACGCCAAAACCCGTGAATTCCGCCCCGTCGCCCTGGTTGCGGGTGGTGACCAGGCCGGCGATCCGGCCCGACGGGAGCATCTCGACGTCGTGGTGGTGGCTGACGCCGATGGTGGGCTGGGCGCCCTGGAAGACCTGGTGCAGCGCCATGTCCACCAGGGTGGGCGGGCCTCCGAACCCACCGCCGTACAGCACGTTGCCGTCCCCCACATAGGTGGCATCGACCGCGGTGATGTCGTCGCGCACGGTGTGGTACCAGCGGATCCGCCCCTCGCGATCGAAGATCAGGAGCTTCTGCTCGTCGACGGCCTTGCCGTTCAGGAAGTGGTTCACCAGCGTGTAGCCCCCCTCGCTGAGCGCTGGGTCGCCGGTCAGCTCAGGCAGCCGGATCCAGTCCGGCAGGGCATCGGTCGACAGGGTCGCCGAGACGCGCTGCTCCCCGGTCGCCAGCGTCACGTCGACGTCGCACTCATAGTTGGCCGAGGCCAGCAGACCCTCCAAGGTGAGCAGGTGCTCGGTCCCCTGGGGGGACCACACCACGTGGGCCTGGGCGGGGTCGGACTGGTGGGTGCAGCACAGCCGCACGGCCCCGGGCTCGGACAAGGTGAGCCTGAGCTGCCGCGACGTGACCAGCTCCGGCACGTCGAGCACGGCGCAGTCCAGGAGCCAGGGGGGCGCGTCGCCGGTGTCTGCGGAGTCCGTCGGGCCCCCGCTATCGGTGGTCTGCCCGCTGTCTGTCCCGCTCGCCGTCGCGGTCGATGCAGTCGGCTCGCACGCATCGGGGAGGGGGTCCGGGGCCGGCCCAGGGTCGTCGGCGCCCGTGCACGCGACCCAGATCAGGACGAACAACGGCATAGGCCGAACTTAGCCGCGCCAGGGCCCCTCAGCTTCTCCGGGCTGCCAGGCAGTGGTGGAAGCTGACCTCGAAGCGCCGGTCGTACCAGCGCACGATGCGGGGGACCTGGTCCTGTTCACGCAGGATCGTGAGGCCCAGCTCACCCAGGGCTTCGGCCAGCTCGCCCTTTGGCGCAGGGGCGTCGGGCACCGCGACCTGGGGACCGCTGTACGCGGTGCACAGGGTCAGCACACCCCCCCGGCGAAGGGCCGCCGTGGCCGACACCAGCAGCTCGCCCACCCGGCCGGGAGAGGCGTCGTCCAGGGCCTGATCCAGGTGGACCCAGGCAAAGGTGCCCGGCCGGAACGGCAGCCGACAAGGATCGACGATGGCGAATTGGATGCCTCCGACCACCGGCTGGTGTGGAAAGCGCACCTTGGCGCAGCCGCCCTTGTGGGTCGGCAGCCAGGTCTGGCGCTGCCGCCCGGTCAGCAGATCCCGCGCCATCACCACCGCTTCGGGGCTCCGGTCGACGGCGTAGACCACGCGGCCGACCTGGACCGCTCTGCGGGAGAAGTCTCCGACCCCACAGCCCAGGTGGAGCACAGGGCCCGGCGGGGCGATCTCGGCGCCGAGCCCGGTCGCGACCTGGGCCGGCGTCAAGCCTGCGATGCCGGAGAGCCAGTCGCCGAGCCCCCCGGGCGCACCCAGGGCCCCGGCGGGCAGGTGAGGGGTGACGGCGTCGGGTTCTCCGACCCCCAGGGGCTCCCGAGCCGCCGTGGGCACGCCCAGCCCTGGTTCCCACGGCCCGTGGCGCAGCAGGAAGGCACGGGGCTCCGCGACGAGCACGGGGATGCCCGACAAGAGCGGGTACCGGGTGCCGGCGGAGGTGCGCCAGTTGTCGAGCGCTTCGCCGGTCTCGGGGCAGACGAAGAGGGAGCTCTGGCGGTGGGGCGCGGTCACCCTCCCTGTACGGTCTCCGGACAACGGCCCTCCAGGCTAAATGCGAGCGATGTCCTCGCTCCTGGCCACTCTCGCACGACAGGTCCACCGCTGGGACGCTCAGCGGGGCCGCCCGGGCTACCGGCTGGGCGGCGTGGCCGTGGGGCTGGTGGCTGCAGCGGTGGTCCTGGCGCTGCCCGGCGCAGAGGGCCTGAGCGTGGCCGGCCAGCGCACGGCGGCCGTGGCCGTCCTGATGGCCATCTGGTGGCTCGGCGGTGTGCTTCCCATGGCGGTGACGGCGCTGGTGCCTCTCGTGGCCTTTCCCCTGCTCGACGTCATGTCGATCAAGGCCGCCGCGGCCCCCTATGCCCACCACCTGAATTTCCTGATGCTGGGCGGCTTCGTGATCGGCCATGCCACGGAAGAGGTCGGCCTGCACCATCGCCTGACCGCACTGCTGCTCCGGCCGGCCCGGGTCCGCGTCTCGCCCCGCAGGGTGGTGCTGGCGATGATGGTCTCGGCGGCCATCATCTCCGGCCTGGTGTCCAACACCGCCACGATGGTCATGATGCTGCCGTTGGCAACGGCTCTGGCGGCGACCACGGCCGACGGCCCTCGCACCGAGAGCACCTTTGTCCTGTGCCTGGCCTATGCGTGCTCGATCGGCGGGGTCACGACCCTGGTGGGCACCCCCCCGAATGCCGTGCTCGCGGGTCTCGCAGCCGACGCCGGGCGCGAGATCTCCTTTGCCGCGTGGATGGCCCTCGGGGTCCCCTTCGCGGTGCTGTCGGTGCCGTTGGCCTGGTGGGTCGTGACGCGGCTGGCCCTCCCGCTGCCCGACCGCTTCGAGACGCCGCTGCACGCCCCCGAGCTGCCCCCCTGGCAGCCCGGCGAACGCTCGGTCCTGGCGGTGGTCGCCGGGGCGCTGCTGTTGTGGCTGACCCGGCGCCCGCTCGCCGTGGGGCCCTTGGACCTGCCGGGCTGGGGAAGCGCAGTGCCCGGTCAGGTGAGCGACGCCTGGGTGGCCATCCTGGCGGCCATCGTCCTGTTCGCACTGCCGCGACCCGGCCCGGCTCGAGCGGACGATCCCTCCGAGGGTCGCTTCCTGATCTCGTGGCGGCGGGCCGAGAAGTCCATTCCCTGGTCGGTGCTCATCCTCCTGGGTGGCGGCTTCTCCCTGGCCGCCGCGATCTCGTCGTCGGGCCTGACCGCTTGGCTGGCCGGGGGCACCGCAGCTCTGGCCGACCTGCCGCTGGCCGTGTCGGTGCCCGCCCTCTGCCTGGCGATGTCGTTCCTGACCGAGCTGACCAGCAACACCGCGACGACCCAGATCGCGCTGCCTCTGCTGGCGGCCGGGGCCGCCGCGGCAGGCGTGGACCCACTGTTGTGGATGGTCCCGGCGGCGATGTCCGCGTCCTGCGCCTTCATGATGCCCGTCGCCACCGCGCCCAACGCCATCGCGTCCGAGGCGGGCGGCGTCGCCCCAGGCGACATGGCCTATGCCGGGCTGGCCCTCAACTTCGCCTGTGCCGGGGTGGCCGCGGTGTTGTCGCTCGTGCTGACGCCGATCCTGTTCTGAGCCGGCGGGGCCTCAGTTCCGGGACTTCTTGCAGCTGTCGTCGTCGGTGCTGAAGCAGACCCAGGTGCCCTGGGTCACGTCGGTCACAGTCGCCGACCGCCGGCCCTTCTTGAGGTAGGCCGTGACCGTGCACTTGTCGGCCTTGGCGATGGCCAGCACGGCCTGGACATCGCGATCGCTGACCCGGGCGCCGTCGGAGGTGCAGTCAGCCCGGACCTTCTTGGTCTCCGCGGCCTGGGAGACGAAGGTGATGGTCGGGCCACTGGGCTCGGGCTCGGGCTCGGGCTCGGGGGGCGGTACCGGCACGGCCTCCTGGGTCGGGGCAGGCGGCGGGGGATCGGCTGCGGTTGCATCGGGGGCTGGCGGGGGCTCGACGGGTGCAGGGGTCGTGCCGGTGGGGGTGTCGCCGCCGCCGAGCTGGTCGGACACCTGGCCGCCCACAACGACCATGATCAGCACCGCGGCGGCCATGCCCGCGAGACCGGCGACTGCCAGGAACAGCTTGGAGCGGCCCTTGGGCACGACGACGTTGTCGACTGGCGCGAAGTCGTCGGGGGTGTAGGCGGCGGGTGGTGCAGGGGAAGCAGCTGCCCCGCCAAAGGGATCCCTGGGCGGGGGCGGCTGGGTATGGTCGGGATCGTCGAAGAAGTTCTCGACCGACGGGGCGGGCGGTGCGGGGGCGGGGGCGGGCGCAGGAGCCGGCGGGGGCGGGTCCTCGAACATGTCCGGGATGAGGGTGTGGCCACCCGCACGAGGCCCCGGTCCGCGCTCGGTCGGCCGCAGGTCGTCGACGACCTCGTTCGAGCCCGAGTCCCACGGCAGGCCCTGGTCCTGGTCTGCGAGGATCTGCGTGGCGTCCGGGCTCGGCTGCTCGGACAGGATCTGGGTCGCGTCCCCCTCGGGGATCATCTGGGTGGGCTGGTCTTCATCGAAGTCCAGCGCATCGTCGCCGGGAAAGAGGGTCGGGGCGGCGGGCACCGGCGCCGGCGCAGGCCAGCCGCTGACGGCCTGGCCGCGGTCGGTGGTGACGAAGCCGTCGTCCTCGGCCCCGTGGGAGCCGTCCAGGATGCGCGTCTCCCCACCCAGCAGGTCCTGGCTCGAGATCTGCTGGGTCGGCTCGTCCTCGTCGTCTTCGTCCATGCCCGGGAGCTCCGCGAGCTCTGGCGGGGCTGCAAAGGGCGAGCTGGTCGCCGCGGGTTCGCCAAAGGGGCCCGCGTGGGCGCCGCTCTCGATGTCGCGGACCCGCTCGATGGCCTTTTGCTGGTCCTCGCGGGTGGCGATGCGGGTGGGCAGGTCGTCCCAGTCGTCGTCTGCCGCGACGGGTGCTTCGACCCGGGGGCGCGGATCGCCCGGGAACCCCTGGGGGGACTTGTGCTTCTTGAGGAAGGGCGCAGAGATGGCGTCCAGGGCCCCTGCCTGAGGGGTGGCCAGAGGCTCCAGGACGGGCCGGGGAGGCGGCGGCTTGTCGGGGTGGATCAGGAGGGGCTCGGGCTTGGCGGGTTTGGGCTCGGGTTCCGGGGCCGGAGCTTCGAGCTCCTGTTCGGCGGGCGGTGCGAACAAGGACGGGTCCGGCGGCAGCTCCGCCGAGGAGGGCACCGCAGGCGTGGTGTCGAGCTCGGCGACCGCTGCGGCGCGCAGCGCGGCCCACCGGGGGTCGTCGTCGGCCACCAGCGTGGCTTCGGGGCGGGCCTGGACGAACGGATCCGGGCCTTCCTGGTCCAGGGTCTCGGCCTCGGCCCGAGAGAATCCCAGTGAGTCCTCGGACAGGATCGTGTCCGTCATGGGGTTCGGCCGGCGCGGGATCTCCCGCACCTTTTGCAGGGTGGGCGGGACGTGGATCTCGGCCCACTCGGACAGGGTGGGACCCCCGATGCCGCGGGCGAGGGCGCGGGCCCGGGTGGTCACGTCGGCCGAGGACGGGCGCGCGTCCTGTTCGTAGTTCAGGGAACAGGACAGCAGGTCGTCGAGCTCCTTGGCCAAAGGCCCCGGCAGCGCCAACAGCGCTCGCAGGTAGCTCATGCGGTCGGCCACCAGTGCGGCGTGGCGCTCGGGCCGGCCCCGGGCCTTGCCGAGCTTCTCCAGGGTCAACAGCTCGTAGAGGGTCGACCCCAGCGAGTAGACGTCTGACGCGGGCGTCTCGGGTTCGAAGAACAGCCGCTCAGGAGGCATGTAGTCGACCGAGCCGAACTGCAGGTCCCGGGTGTGGGACTCCCGGGCGTCGAATTCGGCCCGGGCCACCCCGAAGTCCAGGACCTTCACCAGCCCAGCGTCGTCGACCATGATGTTCGAGGGCTTGATGTCGCGGTGGATCACCCGCAGCGGCTTCTCGCCGGCCACGGGCGGCCGGTTGTACGCGGCGTCGAGGGCCGACGCGACGAATCCGATGACCTCGAGGGCCACCCGCACGGGCATGCGCTCGCCCTGGGCCGTCAGCTCGTGCACGATCACCTTGAGGTCGACGGCCTCGAGGTACTCCATGATGATGGCGGCCCGGCCATCGATCGACGTGAGGTCGACCACGTCGACGATGTTGCGGTGCCGCAGCCAGCCCAGCAGACGCGCCTCGTCGCGCATGCGCTGCGCGATCTCCTCGTTCTCGGACCAGCGCCGGTGCAGCAGCTTGACGGCGGCCAGACGCGAGAAGCCATCGGCGTGCATCAACTTGGCCAGGTACACGGATCCGAAGCCGCCGGAGGCGATCTCCCGCAGGAAGTGGAATCGCCGTGCTCCGTCGGCCTTTGCCAAGTGGGATCCTGCTCCGTGTGCGTGGGGCTGGCGTCACCGGAATGTACCACGCACGCACGTCGCGGCCCGGGGCGGGCATCCGGTGGAAGTGCCGCGGCCCGGGCGGGGTTCGGGTGCTGTCGGGCGGGTGTAGGCTGAGCCCAGGAGGTCCGCTCGTTGCCCTTGACCAGCGCCATCGGCGTCAACATCCGGCACGCCATCACCCGCGCCCTGGCCACGGCGAACCTGGCCCCCCGAGAGGGCACCTGGCGCGTCGAGTCCGCCCGGGTTTGGCTCGACTCCGATCGACGGGTCGCCCGTGGCGAGGTGTCTCTCCTGATCCGCAAGCCTCGGCCCCTGACCCGCTGGGAGCCCCACGAGCTCGAGGGCTGGATCAACCCAGACGGCGACCACCCAGGCATGTGCCTGGCCCGCCTCGCAGACCCGCTGTTCGTCGACGCGTGGCCCGTGACCTGGGGGCGATGGGCGGGGGCCGAGCGCTCCGTCCCCGAGGGCGTGGATCCCGACCACCCCCGCCTGGGCTTGCGGCATGCGGACGCACGCGACTGGGCCCTGACCCACGACCGCCGGCTCCCGAGCCTGGCGGAGTTCCGCGCCCTCTGGGGCTCCAAGCAGCTCCCCTGGGGCGACCGGGCAGACCCGACCCTGGGACGGGTGGGCCCGGTCCGGTACGGCGAGCCCCAAGAGGTCGCCCTTCACCCGCCGGTCCGGGGCTTGCACGATCTGGGTGCCTGGCTCTGGCACTGGCTCGACGACGGCACGGTGGCCGGGGGCGTTGCCGAAGAACAGCCGGTCTTCGGCGTCGCCGCCTCACCCGGCCTGCGCCCGATCGGGTTCCGGACCGTGGTGGCGCCCTGACATGTCCGTCGCCGTGATGCGGCCCACCATGGGTTGCTGGTAGATTCGGCGCCATGCTGCTCCTGCTCACCGCTTGCTGGGTCCAGTCCGAGGACATCCCCTTCGAGCTGGTGACCTTCGAGAACACCCACTCAGACGGCGAGTCCGGGTACGTGGTGGAGACCTTCGAGTACGATCTGGCCTGTCCAGACGGCGAGAACGCCCGCTTCTACACGGTGCACGACCCCGACGCGGTGGGTCCTGTGGCCACGGCCCTGGTGCTCCACTCCTCGGTCTTCGACTACGTGCTGGCTCCGCGCCCGGGCACGCCCCCCGAAGGCAACCACTACGCCGCGGGGCTCGGGGACAACACCCGCCTCCACCAGGGCTGGGGCATCGCCAAGGTCTGGGAGACCCTGGGCATGTACCCCACGATCGACGCCAACGAGGTCAACACCGGCAGCCTGCCTTCGGTGCTCGTGGACAAAGACATCACAGGGGTCTACCCGATCAACTGCTGGGGCGATCTGTGGCACAACGAGAGCTCTGTCCAGCCCAACGACGAGGCCGGTGACCTGTTCTCGCGCAATGGCCACGCGTTCGCAGTCCGGGTGGCCCGGCTGATCTCCGACGCCGAATTCCGGTCGGTCAAGGGCATCGAGCTGGGGTTCGAGCCGGACCTGAACCGGGTGATGATGATGGGCCTGGGCGATGGCACGACGGGGCTCGTCGACCTGCTCCGGCGCGAGGACACGCCCCACGCCTTCGGGGTGCTGTTCGACGCCCCCGTCGACGACCTCTCCATCTGGGCCGAAGATTCCCAGTTCTCAGACCGCGCCCAGGGCCTCGAGCGCATCTTCAACTACGACCCGACCGATCCCGACGAGGACCGTCGCATCCCGCCGGACTGGATCGACCACAGCATCCAGGGCCTGGTGCTCGACGGCGTCCTGGACGGCCGTCGCACTGCGGTGCTCTACTCGGACGCCGATCCCTTCGTGCCCTTCCCCAACACCCACTACGACGGCCTGCTCGCCGCCGTGGGCGACGACTCGCTGATCTGGGCGTCCAACACCCAGCGCTCCGAGCACGTCTTCACCAACAGCGACTCGGACCTGGCCCGCAAGTCCATCGAGTTCCTGCTGACCGGCAACAAGCCGGGTGGGAACTAGCCCCCAGCAGTGGGGCGGACCCCGAGCGCGTCGACGGGCCGGCGGGCGGTGGGGCTCGCGGTGATGGCCCTGATCGGGGCGCTGCTTCCGGCCGTGTATGGCCTGCAGCTGGTGCTGGATCAGGCCCTGGGCACCGAGGTCTGGCTGGAGGGGCCGCTGCAGGTCCGCGTCGCCGGACAGGACCCGCTCTTGCTCGAGCTCACCCTCATGCCGGATCCCCAGGTCTTCAGCGGCGCGGAGCTCCAAGGCGTGGCACCGCTCCACCAGCCGATCTACCCCTGGGAGGCCACCGAATTCACCGGCGGGATCTGGATCCGGCTCGAGCCAGGGCTCCTGGCGGGACCGACGGGCCCGCGTGAGGACGGCTGGAGCGCCGCCTACAGCGTCGGGGACGCCAACGGCACCCCCACCCGGCCGCCCGTGCCGTGCCGCGGGCGAGTCGACGTGGTGGAGACCAGCCAGCGGCCTTCCGAGCGTCTCTTGCCGCTGGCCGGGCAGGTCACCCTGGCGCTCGGCCTGAACCTGTCCTGCACCAGCCCCGGACCCGACGACCGGTGGGCCACGGGAGACGATCTCACCTGGCTGCTCGACGGGGATCTCGACCTGCGGCGGGGGCGTCGTCCTCGCGCTCCCACCGCGCTTTGACAGCGATCCGACAGGCCGATATCCTCCCGCCGTTCGAGACCGTGCTGACCAGGGACGAAAGACGCCGATGAAGACGGGTGATGTCGTCCGGGATCCCAACGGACAGGCCTACCAGGTCGGGCCGGTCCTGGGCCGTGGACTGTGGGGCAAGAGCTACGCGGTGCGCGTGGGCGACGGTGGCGAAGAGCTCGTGCTCAAGGCCCCTCTGACCCGCCAGGACTTCCGCGGCGAGGTGCCGGCGTCGGACGAGCTGCTGAACGCCTGCCGCGAAGCGCTCGTCGAGCAGGGCCGGGTGCTGGAACAGGCCGCGGTGCCCTTCCTGCCTCGCCTGCACGCCCGGTTCACCACCACCGCCGGCGTGCCCGTCCTGGTCATGCCGCGGTACGCGTCGACCCTGGACCAACGCATGAGCCGCGGCGTGGGCCTGGCCGAGGTCCTGTCCACCTTGCTCCAGGCCCTGGAACAGGTCCGCCAGCTCCCCGGCGGCTCCGGCCTGCACGGCAACCTGAAGCCCTCCAACATCCTGCTGAACGAGCGCGGAGACGTGTTCCTCGCAGACCTGGTCACGCCGGCGTGGGCCAAGTTCGCGGGCCGGCTGCACGCCATCGCCAACGAGCCGGTGCCGTACCTTCCCCCCGAGCTCATCGGCTCGCTCGCCGAGGCCTCCTTCACCCCCTGTGCGGACACCTATGCGGCGGGCATGATCCTGTGCCGCACCGTGCTGACCGCTCGGGACGGCGACGATCCGGCGCCTCCGGAGCTCCCGGTCAAGGGCCTGGACAAGGCCGCGCTGTTGGACCTCAAGGACCGGGTGCGGACCCGGATGAAAGAGGAAGACAGCAACCCCCGCTTCCACGTGCGGCTGGCCGAGCGCGTCGCTGCCCTGTTGAACCGGGCCCTGTCCTATGAGACCAGCCCGTCGCCCCCCTACCGCTTCAACCGCATCGAGGACCTCATCCCCCGGATGGAAGAGGTCCAGGCCCTGATCCGGCCTCAGATCACCGCGGTGGGCAAGGCCCTGCTCTCCCGCCCGCCGGCCGTCGACACCTTCGAGACCGGCGAGGAGATCACGTTCTCGGTCTCGGTGGCGGCCAGCCTGGGGGTCGAAGCCCACGAGGAGATCAGCTGCGGCATCGCGGTGTTCGACCAGGCCGGCGAGCGCCTGCGGGACCTGGAGACCGCCTACACCGTCGACCGACACCCCAGCGGCCGCTTCCGGTTCCTGTTCCGGCTGCCCGAGCTGACGCCCGGCGGGTTCCTGTGTCGGGTCGCATTTGCCATCCGCGACAGCGGCCACCCGCCGTCCACGACCGAGGTCGGCTTCACCGTCCAGGCCGCCCCCGGGTACGTGCCGCCCGAGACGCCGCCCGCGCCGGATCCGGGGGCCCTGCCCTTCCGCCGCGAAGACGACGCCGACACGGCCTTGGCGCGGGTAGACGACGCCGGAGACCCCTCCCCCATCGCCCCGAGCGGCCCGCCGGCCCCACCGCCGCCGCCGCCCACCGCACTGCCACCGGGTTTCGAGCCCGAGCCGCCGGCCCCGGCCCCGACCGTGCCGCTGACCCCAGCCGCACCGCCCGCCACCCCGCAGGTGGCACCTGCCCCGGCCGCCCAGGCCGCCCAGGTCGACCCGTCGGTGGACCAGGTGCTCAATCCAGGCACCTGGAGCGACCTCCCCCTCCCCGGCGCACGCGGTGCCCAGGATCTGACCGATCACCTGGCCGCCCCGAGCGACCTGCCCGAGCCACCCGCCCCTGGGCCGGTGGCACGCCTCATCGACATGGTCCGGAGCGACGCCTACATGGCCGTCATGCTCGGGGGCATCGTGCTCATCGCGATGTTCCTGGTGCTCCTGGCCCTCCTCGCGGAGTAGTTCCCCCCATGCGCATCGAGCTCACCCCGGTCGGCACCCAGCCCGACATCCTCGCCATCGGCATGCCCGAAGCCGACCCGTACAACGTGCCTGCCGTGGTGGTCCAGGCCTTTGGCCCGGCCATCGGACACATGCTCGAGGACGAGGACTTCACCGGCAAGGCCGGCACGACCGTCGAGATCGCGTCCTTCAACAAGCTCTGTCGGCGCTGGCTGCTGGTGGTCGGGACCGGCACCGGCTCCAACGACGACCTGCGCCACGCCGCCGGCGTGGCCGCCGACTTTGCCCGCAGCAAGGGGGCCCGCGCCCTGGACCTGACCCTAGGCGGCGCCCAGAGTGGGCCCGATGAGTGGGTCCGCGCGGTGGTCGAAGGGGCCATCGCGGGCAACTACCGCTTCGACAAGTACCGGCCCGAGGGCGAGCGCAAGCACCCGACCAAGTACTTCCGCGTCAACGACAACGGCGGCCAGGCAGACGCCGCCCAGCTGGGCAAGCTCCACGGCCTGGCCCAGCAGGTGGCCCGGGATCTGGTGAACGAGCCTGCCGACGCCATCTACCCGGAGACCCTGGCCGCTGCCGCGGTCGCGCTGGCAGCCGACAACCTGAAGGTCGAGGTCTGGGACGAGCACCAGATCCAGGAAGCCGGCATGGGGGGCATCTGGGGCGTCGGTCGAGGCAGCGCGCGGCCGCCTCGGTTCGTGCACGCCAAATTCACCCCCAGCAGCGGTGCCCCCAAGAAGAAGATCGCCATCATCGGCAAGGGCGTGACCTTCGACGCCGGCGGCCTGTCGATCAAGCCCAGCTCCGGCATGCAGACCATGCGCTGCGACATGGGCGGCGCGGCCGCGGTCGTGGGGGTGATGTCGGGCCTGGTGGCACTCGATCCCGACGTCGAGGTCCACGCCATCTTCGGCGCCGCCGAGAACATGCTGGGCGCCAACGCCTACAAGCTCGGCGACTGCCTGAAGATGTACAACGGCAAGCGGGTCGAGGTGCACAACACCGACGCCGAGGGCCGGCTGGTGCTGGCGGACTGCCTGTCCTACGCCAGCGAGCTCGGCGTGGACCACATCATCGACCTGGCCACCCTCACGGGGGCCGCGGTGGTCGCGCTGGGCGAGCACTACACGGCCATGTACACCGACTCCGACGAGCACGCCGCCGACTGGAGTGTCGCTGCGGACGCCGCCGGCGAGGGCCTGTGGCGGATGCCTCTGGAGCCCCTGTATCGGGAGAAGCTCAAGGCCAAGTGGGGCGCCATCAAGAACGTGGGCGGTCGCGAGGGCGGCAGCATCACGGCGGCGCTGTTCCTCAAGGAATTCGTCTCGCCAGACATTCCGTGGGCCCACTTCGACATCGCGGGTCCGGCGTTCCTGAGCAGCAAGGACCGCTACCTGGACGAGGGCGCGACCGGCGCGATGGTGCGGACGATCCTGCGGTATCTGGAAGCGGTCTAGGTCTCTCCCAGGGGATCCTCGAGGGCCACCATGGCGTACATTCTCTGGTTGCTCGCGATCGAGAACCTGTCCTTCGCCGGGCCGCCGCCCGGCCGGGGCGTCGTCTCCGAGGGCGTCCTGGTGGGCTGTCTCGTGGCCGGTCAGGGGTTGGACAGCGAGAAGTGTCCCGCCGAGCTCTCGACTGTCGGCGTGGCTCCTCTAGCCCCAGGCCCAATCCAGCTGCCGGTCTCTCAGGGTGTCCTGGGGGAGAAGCAGGAGCCGTGCAAGGCCAAGAAGATCGCCATCCAGACGCCTCGCCGGGCGGAGCCTGCACGAGCCATGGCGCCCCTGGCTGGCGCAGAATCGCAACACCTCCAGGCGGTTGGCGCCCACGTGGACCGCCCCGATCTCGGCTTCGCCCAGGCCGTCTTCGTCGATCTCGAGGGGGACGGCCAGGTAGAGGTGCTCTTCGTGGCTGTCTCCAGCGATGCAGGGCCCCAGACAGCCGGGCGCACGGTGGTCGGTCTGCGCAGGCTCAGCACCGACGGGTGGACGACCCTGCTGCTACACGACACGGCCAAGCGCGAACAGTTCGAGTGGGGCGCCCGCATCGACGGGCTGACGGACCTGGACGGCGATGGGACCTATGAGGTCGTTGTGAGCGTCCGGGGCAATCACTGGGCGACCACGGACATCCTCCGGGTAGAGAGCGCTGAGTTCGTGCGCATGGCGGGCTATTCCTGCGGGTGGTGAGCACCCCGAGTCACTCCACGCAGTCCACGTCTCTCCCCAGGATCTGATCCACCAGCGCCTCGTTGTGCCCGATCCACCGCTCGATCACGTCCGCGTCGACCTGGTGGGCGACCAGGACCTTCCTGAGCAGAGCCATCCGACGGCGAAAGTGCCCCCGGTTGATCGGCAGCTTCTTGTGCACGGCGTCCAGGGGCCGACCGGTGTAGTTGCGGGGCCCGCCCAGGTGCATCGCGGCCAGCTCGACCTCCTTGGCCAGGATCCGGCGCCGGTCCTTGCCTTCGAAGAGGAAGCCGATGATGAAGTCGCTGAAGATCAGCTCGACGAAGTCCTCGAAGATGGCGATGAGTCCCTCGGCACCGCCGATGCGCTCGTAGTCGGTCACGGCGTGCGCTCCAGCCCCACCAGGTAGAACTCGACCGACGTGCCCCGGACGGCCTCGGGCTTGAGGCGGCGGACACGCCTGAACTGGGACCGCAGGTCCTTGGCAAAGGCCGGCACGTCCTCGCCGTCGAAGACCTTGACGCAGAAGTGCCCGCCCGGCTTGAGGACCTCGAGCGCCCGCTCCAGGCCCACGCGGGCCAGGGCGACCTGGCGAACGTGATCGCCGAAGCGATCGCCGGTCGTGAGCGGCGCCATGTCCGACAACACGACGTCGGCGGGGCCTCCGAGAGCGTCGAGCAGCTCCTGGGCCGAGACCTCGAGCACCGAGCGCTCCACGAACACGCCCCCCAGGCCGATCGGCGTCTTGAGGTCGACGCCCACGAGCGCACCCCTGCGGCCGATCTTCTGCTGGGCGTAGCGCGACCAGGAGCCGGGGTAGCAGCCCAGGTCCACGACCCGGTCCCCCTGGCGGAGCAGGCGGGTGCGCTTGTTGATCTCCTCGAGCTTGAACACCGAGCGGGCCTCGAAGCCCTGGGCCCGGGCGGCTCGGGCGAACTTGTCCGGGCCCTTGTACTGCTTGGCGTTCTTGTGCTTTCGGGACACGGCTCAGGCCTGGACCGCAGCGTTGATGATGGACCAGGTCTGGTCGACTCCGGTGCCGTCCAGGGACGAGAAGGCGACACACTCGTGGGCCTTGAGGCCGTAAGCCTGGCGGAGCTGGCGGAGCTGGTGGGCGGCCTTGGAGCGCTTGAGCTTGTCGACCTTGGTGGCCAGGACCAGAAGCGGGATGCGGGCCTCTCGCAGACCCCAGATCAGGGTCGCGTCCATGTCCTGGGGCTTGCGCCGGGGATCCAACAGCACCACCGCGAGCTTGAGCGGTTCCCGGGAGACCAGGTAGCCTTCGACCAGGTCCTTCCAGCGGGCCTGGATCTCGGGGGGCACCTTGGCGAAGCCGTAGCCAGGCAGATCGGCCAGCACCAAGCGCTTCTCGACCTCGAACAGGTTCACGGCCTGGGTGCGACCGGGGGTGGACGACACCCTGGCGGCCTTGGGGGTGCCCAGCAAGCGGTTGATGGCCGAGGACTTGCCCACGTTGGAGCGGCCGGCAAAGGCGACCTCGGGCAGGCCGACCACGGGCACCGTCTGCGGGAAGCTGCCCAGGAAGACCAGACGGTCCCCGGCGATGGGCTTGCGCACGGTGGAGGGCTTCTTCACAGGTGCGTTCTAACGGCCGGAGCCCTCACCCATCATCGAAGCGGTAGAGGTGGTTGCCCCAAGGCACCGGCGTGCCCCGTTCCAGGAAGGCTCGAAGCAGGTCGTCCAGCGCGGCTCCAGAGGCCACCAGAGAGGCCGCCAGGGCCGCGCGGTCGGGTGTGGCTGCTCGCGCAGCCGATGCCTTGTGCCCCACCGCCAGGCCGGCACAGGCAATGCCCAGCTCATTCGCCAGCACCACCTCGGGTGCCAGGGTCATCGAGTTCACGTCCAGGCCCAGCCGCGCCAACAACCGGTTCTCGGCCCGGGTCTTGGTTCGCGGACCGTCCCGGTAGCCGAAGATCACCTCCCGCTCGGGGAGCGGCGCCCCCACGGACGCCGCGAGCGAGCGCAGCTGGGTGCCGAGTGCGGGGCTGAACAGGCCCTCCTCCAGCACCAGGTGCCCCTGGCCCGGGCTCGGTGCGGGGAACATCGTGCACGCCGTGCCATCGGGCAAGCGGTTGTCCAGCATGACCAGGTCCGAGACCAGCATCGGCTGGAACAGCGGCACGTCCGCGGCCAGGACCCCGACGCTGCTCGAGACGACCAGAGCGCCGCAGCCGACCTGTTGCAGGGCGTGCGCGTGGGCCCTGAACGGGATCTGGTGGGGCAGCCAGCGGTGAGGTCGCCCGTGCCGGTGCAGCACCCAGCCCTGACCGACCCGGTAGAGCTCGACCACCCCGTGGGGCGTGTTCACCGGCGTCGGCACCGCTCCGGCCTCGACGAGCCGCGAGGCGCCGCTTCCCACCACGACCGCCACGCTCGCCAAGGCAACCTCCGGCCGCGGCTATGCTACCGAGCGATGAAGAGCTTCGCCTGGTCCCGGGCCGTGCCCCACGAAGACATCCGCCGGATCCCGGCCGACGGGCCCGTCTATGTCATCTCGGATCTGCACATCGGCGACGGCACCCGCTCGGACATCTTCCTGGCCAAGGACAAGGACCTGCTGCGCTTCCTGGCCAAGGTGACGGCCGAAGGAGCCACTCTGGTCATCGCCGGCGACGCCATCGACTTCTCCCAGGCCTGGGCCTTCAACCGCGTGCTCAAGGCCCACGGCAAGCTCTTCTTCGCGCTGCGCCAGCTCGCCGAGGAAGGCCACCTGCTCTACGTCTACGGGAACCACGACCACGACATGCGCTTCTACAAGGACATGCTCAGCTTCCCCGTGGTCGCGGGGGTGGAGGTCGGGAATCAGGTGCGCATCATCCACGGCCACGAGCTGGACCCGGAGATCGGCCCCAACCTCGAGGAGTCCGAGCTCGCGACGATGATCCACCACCTCTTCGAGCGCATCCTGCGCTCCTGGCTGCGGGTGCCCCTGGAGCTGTTCTACACCCGGAGCAACCGGCTGCTCTTCTGGGTCGGACACAAAGCCCTGCTGCTCAAGCGCCTCCACGGGCACCTGATGAAGCCCATCGACGGTGGTGCCTCGCTGGCCCGGGCCGAGGCCAAGGCCGCGTACTGGATCCGGTCGAACATGGGGGATCCCGGGTGCCTGTTCCGTCCGGCGATGGCCTGCCTGGACACCCAGGAACAGCCGGTGCTCATCTGCGGGCACAGCCACTTGCCCGGGGTCGTGCGCAGGGCGGACGGGCGCATCTACGCCAACACCGGGAGCTGGACCTTTGCCTCGGCGTCCTACCTCAAGTGGACGCCCGAAGACGGCCCGGTGGTCCAGGACTGGCTCTCCGGGCGGGTCTGGAACACCGAGCTCTACGAGCCCCTCTTGCGCGGGGACTACGACCACAAGACCATCGATGATTGGTGGCGCGAGCACTACATGGGGCTGTTCCGGTTCCGGTGCGGCGAGGAACGGCGCGGTAAGGTGCCCCCCTGGAAGCCCACCCGGACTCGCACGACACCTCAGGCGGCCCCATGATGTTCCTCCGCTCTCCGTGGCTCGTGGCCGCCCTGGCGTGGCTGGCGACCCCGGCGACCGCGGGCAGCCTGATGGGCACCCTGTCACCCGAAGAACACCACCAGAAAATCTGCGAAGCCGCCGCCGAGCTGGAGTGGGAGAAGCCGGCCCCCGAGGCCGCCGTCCAGGTATGGCACGACTGCATCCAGGAGGCTGACCATCGGGGCTATGACGACCTGGGGCCGTACCTGCGAGGCCGCCTCATCCTGTCGCAGGCCCGCCGGGACTACGGCCGCCGCGAGGCGTCAGACCCGCTGCTGTATTCGCGCATCGTGCTCGCCACCGCGGCCCAGAACCCCGACGCGCTGTTCTCGGACGAGCTGATCAACAAGCACTGGCACCGACTGCTGGCGGACAAAGAGACCCGGCAGAACATGACCAGTGTGCGCACGGTGACCCTGCGCTGGCTGAACAAGAGCGAGCTGGACCCCGACGTCTACAGCATGTTGGAGCAGAACGTCCGGCGCTTCGTGGGCGACATGGGCTTCAAGGTCTCGCTTCCCCAGACGGCCCAGGCCGGCGACGCGGCCATCATCGTCATGCTCGAAGGCGGCATCGCCCGGGGCGAGCCCGTGATCGAGGGTCCCCTGACCTTTCACGTGGTCGAGGCGACCCTGGAGTCCATGCCGGTCAAGTTCAAGCAGCGCAACACCCGCGGGGCCCCGGTCAAGGCCAGCCACGCCGCCCAGGCCATCCGCCCAGAGGAAGCCCACGCCGAGGTGCTGGAGACCGTCAGCCGGAAATTCGCCCACCAGTTCCAGCACCGCGTGGTCACCGAGGTCTTCCGGAACTTCGAGATTCCTCCGCCGTGAGGCCTGGCCGCCCGGGCGCGCGTTAGACGCCGGACTCCCCACGGAGTCTGAATGCTCGTCGACGGCAAGCCCACGCGCACGGTCTGGATGGACGGCCCGATCGTCCGCATGATCAACCAGCCGCTGCTCCCCCACCGCTTCGAGATCATCGACCTGCCCGACTACCGGGCCACCGGGGAGTCCATCCGCACGATGATCGTGAGGGGGGCCGGCGCCATCGGCGGGACCGCGGGCTACGCCATGGCCCAGGCCGCGCTGGCTGCGCCCGAAGACGGCTTCCACGACTACATCGCCCAGGCGGCGGCCTTTGTCCAGGACACGCGCCCGACCGCCCAGAACCTCTTCTACGCCGTGCGGCGGGTGCTGCGGACCATCCAGGCCCAGGGCGACGACCTCCAGGCCGCCCGGGACGCAGCTGTCGCCGAGGCCCAGGCTATCGCCGACGACGACGCAGCCTGCTGCGAAGCCATCGGCAACCACGGTGCCCCACTGGTCCCCCAGGGCGCTCGGATCTCCACACACTGCAACGCCGGCTGGCTCGCCTTTGTCGACTGGGGCAGCGCCATCTCGCCCATCTACGTGGCCCACCGCCAGGGCAAGCATCCCTTCGTCTGGGTCGACGAGACCCGCCCCCGCAGCCAGGGAGCCCGGCTGACCGCCTGGGAGCTGGCCCAGGAGGGCGTGCCCCACGCGATCATCAGCGACAACGCCACCGGCCACATCATGCGCACGGGCCAGGTCGACATGGTCATCGTGGGCAGCGACCGGATCGCCGCCAACGGCGACGTGGCCAACAAGATCGGCACCTACTCGTCAGCGGTGGCTGCTGCAGCGAACGGGATCCCCTTCTACGTGGCTGCCCCCACCACCACGATCGATCCGGACTGCCCCAGCGGCGACGACATCCCCATCGAGGAGCGCAGCGAGGACGAGGTGCTCTACACCTGGGGCTGGTCGGACACGGGCGAGTTCATCAAGGTGCGCACGGCCCCCACCGAGTCCCGGGCCCGCAACTTCGCCTTCGACGTGACCCCCGCGGCGCTGGTCGCAGGCATCATCACCGAGCGCGGCGTGGTCGAGGCGTCGGTCGAGGGCATCGGTGCCGTGGCCCGTCGCGAAGGCTGACGTGGGCGCACCCGCCCGTCCCGCGGTGGCTGCCGCCGAGCGGGTGGTGGTCAAGGCCGGCACCCGGGTGCTCACCGATGGCGAGGGCCGACCGGCCCTGGCCCGGCTCTACGCCCTGGTCGAGGCCGTGGCACAGCGCGTCCGGGCCGGGCGCGAGGTCATCGTGGTCAGCAGCGGAGCGGTCGGGGTTGGGCGCGAGGCCCTGGGCCTGGCCGAGGTCCCGACTGCCCTGGTGGCGCGCCAAGCCTGCGCCGCGGTGGGACAACCGCGCCTCATGCAGCTCTACCAACAGGGCTTCAGCAGCCAAGGCCTGATCTGTGCCCAGGTGCTCTTGACCGAGGCGGACTTCGACGACCGCACCCGGTACCTGAACCTCCAGCGCACATTGACGGCCCTGCTGCGCCGAGGCGTGGTCCCGATCATCAACGAGAACGACGCCGTCAGCACCGAAGAGCTCGCGCTGACGGACAAGGTCTTCGGCGACAACGATCGGCTCTCGGCCCTGGTCGCGACCAAGCTCGACGCCGAGCGGCTGGTGCTGCTGACCGACGTAGACGCTGTCTACGAGCGGGACCCCGCCCTGGACCCGACGGCCCGGCCGCTACGGGAGCTGGACCCGGACGGCCAGGGACCCGACGCGGGCGCCAGCCGCAGCGGCGCCGGTCGGGGGGGCATGGCCAGCAAGGTCTCGGCTGCCACCATCGCTGCCCGCAATGGTTGTCACGCCGTCATCGCCTCGGGGCTCGCGCCCGGGGTCCTGGACCAGGTCCTCGACGGTGCCGAAGTGGGCACCCACGTGCCCGCCCGCAAGGGCCTGGCGGCTCGGAAGCGCTGGATCGCCTACGCCACGTCGACCCGGGGTCGGCTGGTCCTGGACGCCGGGGCCGTCACCGCCCTGCGAGACAGGGGCGCGTCGCTGTTGGCCGCCGGGGTCTCCCGCGTCGAGGGCCAATTCCAGGAGGGCGACGTGGTCGAGTTGTTGGACCCCGAAGGTGGGCTCGTCGGGCGCGGCCTGGTCTTCTGCGATGCCCCCACCGCCCGCCGCTGGTGCGCGGGCGTGCGTCCCCAGGGCGCCCGAGACCGCCACGCCCTGGTCCACCGCCGCGACCTGGTGCTCGCCACGCCCCCAGAGGCCCCATGAAGTCCGTCGCCCAGGCCGCCCGTCACGCCCAGCGCACCCTCGGGGCCGCAGCCGGCGCCGTCCGCTCGGACGCTCTGATCGCCCTGAGCCGGCTCCTGGCAGAGCGACAGGATGCGCTGCTCCAGGCCAACGCCCGGGACCTCGCCGACGCAGAGCGGGAAGGGATCTCCCCAGCGTTGATCAGCCGGCTGCAGCTGACCCCGGCCAAGCTGGCCACCCTGCGGCAGGGCTGCGAGGCCCTGGCCGCTCGCCCGGACCCACTCGGCGTGGTCGAGCGTCGCACCGAGCTCGACGAAGGTCTGATCCTGGAGCGGGTCGCGAGCGCGCTGGGCGTGCTGCTGGTCATCTTCGAGAGCCGGCCCGACGCGGTCATCCAGATCGGCAGCCTGGCTCTGCGCAGCGGCAACGCCGTGCTGCTCAAGGGCGGCAGCGAGGCCACCCACAGCAACCGGGCGCTGGTCGCCTGTCTGCGAGAAGCGCTGGCCACGGCCGGGCTGCCCGCCGATGCCGTCACGGGCGTCGAGGGCCGCGAAGCGGTGGCCGCGCTGTTGGACCAGGACGACTGCATCGACCTGGTCATCCCCCGGGGCTCAGGCGCGCTGGTGCGGCACATCCAGCAGAGCACCCGCATTCCCGTGCTCGGTCACGCCGAGGGCATCTGCCACCTGTACATAGACGCCGCCGCCGACCCGGCCATGGCGACCCGGCTCGCGGTCGACGGCAAGTGCGACTACCCCTCGGCCTGCAACGCCACCGAGACCCTGTTGGTCCACCGGGACTTCCTGCCCCACCTGGGCGTCCTGGGCGCCGCCCTCCATGGAGCCGGTGTGGCTCTGCGGGCGGATCCCCAGGCTCTCGCGGAGCTGCCCGGTGCTGTGCCGGCGGACCCGAGTGACTGGGAGACCGAGTACGGCGAGCTGGTGCTGGCGGTCCGTGTCGTGGCCGACCTGGACGCCGCCGTCGATCACGTGCACCGCTACGGCAGCGGACACACCGACGCCATCGTGACCGACGACGCCGGGGCCGCGGACGCGTGGCTGGCACGGGTCGACAGCGCGTCGGTCTTCCACAACGCGAGCACCCGCTTCGCCGACGGCTACCGCTATGGGCTGGGGGCCGAGGTCGGCATCAGCACAGGTCGCATCCACGCTCGCGGGCCGGTGGGCGTCGAGGGGCTCCTGACGACCCGCTGGCTCTTGCGCGGCCGCGGCCAGGCCGCTGCCGACTACGGCACCGACAAGCGCCGCTTCACCCACCGGACCCTGTCGACGGACTGATCAGTCGGAGAGGGACCACAGGGCGACCACATCCTCGTAGCGCACGGCGACCCGGTCTCCGGCCGGGTGGAAGGCCACGGCGACCGCACCAGGGTCCTCGCTCCAGCTGGGCACGTCGGCGTGGGCGGGGAACGGCAGGGCCACCAGGGGCTGGCCGTCACAGGCCCGATGGATCACCAGCTCCCCGTCCGCATCGAGGGTCGCGAGCAGCGAGCCATCGGGCGAGCCGGCCACCGGGGTGTAGGTGGCGGGGTTGGCATAGATGTTCTCGTTGACCACCGTGCCCGCGGCGGCCTGGTCCGGGGCGATGGGGGCCAGGGTGTGGGCGTCCCACTGCCGCAGCCACCCGTCTGAGCCCACGGTCACCAGGACGTCGTCGCCGGGCAACAGGGTCACCGTGTGCAGAAAGTCCGTGGTGGTCCACACCTCGGGCTCGACCTCGGCGTGGGCACCGACCAGGTCCACGCTGCCTTCGTCGACACCGACCCGCATCACCGATCCGCTCTCTGGCCAGGCGCTGAACAAGGTCTGGCCGTCGTGGCTGAGCATCACCTGGCCCAGGCCGGGCGGGCTGGAAGTGCAGCCCCCCGGGAGGGCCAGGTCCAAGACCCGGTCGCCGGTGCGGGTCGACCAGACGTCGACCCGGGTGAACCCATGCTCGCAGTCCACGCTGGCCACCCGGGATCCATCCCCGCTCACCACGCTGTGCGAGCCGGAGCCCAGGTCCCCCACGTCGGGCTCGCTGATGAGCTCGTCGCCTGTGGTCAGGTCCACGACGGCTGCGTCGTTCCAGCCGACGCCCCGGGTCTCGATGGTCCAGTCCTCGTCGCGGCTCCACGGAAACACATCGTCCTTGGCAAGGGTGTGGCTGCCGTCGGCCGTCTCGAAGGTGTACACATGGGGGGTGTACACGTCGGCGGCCGACACCAGCTGATCGCCATCGGGGGAGAACCCGTGCAGCCCCCCCCAGTCGCCGTAGCTGGACAGGGACACCGACCAGCTCAGCTCGGCCGTCAGCGTGTCCAAGGCGGTCTCCTCGCAAGCCAGGGGCTGGACCGGCTCCAAGGTCTCCGGGTCCGCGTTCGGGTAGAGCACGATGACGCCGGTGCAGCCGGCGAGGAGCGACAGGATCATGGGACCTCCAGGGATCACCCTGCCCAGCCGCCGCTGACTTGAGAAGACGGATTGTACGAAGGTCGTTGTTCTGAATGACCGAACAGCCTCTACTGGAGCGGCAGGGCCTTCAGGTCCTCGGCCAGCCGCTCGAGACTGGCCGCGTGGGGATGTCCCTGGCGCCAGACGAGACGAAAGGCGTCGGCCTGGAGCGCCACGTCGGGCAGCAGCCTGACCAGGGTGCCGGCGGCCAGATCATCGCGCACGTAGTACCGCGGCAGCACTGCGACCCCGGCGCCCTCCAGGACCCGGAGCCGCAACGACCCGATGCCACCCAGGTACTCCCGCCGGGCAAAGGGCCAGTGGGTCACGTGGGGCAGAGCATCGAACAGGTAGCGAAACAGCGGAAGGTCGGCGCTCACGTCCAGCAGAGTCTGCTCTTCGACGCCACCGGGTTCGGAGACGACGGGGCCCGCGCCCACGAAGACGTAGTCCTCGGGGTGCAGGGTCACGTAGTCCAGGCCGGCGCGCGTCAACCGGGCCGAGAACACCACCGCGTCGAGCTCCCCCCGCACCAGCCTTTCCTCGAGGGCGGGGGTGTCCCCCATGTACAGGTGCACGGTCCGGTGGGGCGCCCGCATTCTCAGGGGCGTCAGCGCCGGCGTCAGCCAGGACAGGCCCAGCTCGAAGCGGGTCCCGATGACCAGCTCGACGGGCAGCTCGCCGGTCTCCTCGCGGGCGACCGGGACGCACAGAGCGGCTTCTTCCAGGGCGCGGCGAGCCTGGGGCAACAGGCGGGCACCCGCGGCGGTGAGCGCCACGCGCCGGGTGGTCCGAGCGAAGAGTCGGACCTCCAGGTGGTCTTCGAGCCGCCGGATCCGCTCACTGAACGCCGCCGGGGACAGGCCCACGCGCCGGGCCGCCCCGCGGAAGGAAAGGGTGGTGGCCGCCGCTTCGAAGCAGCGCAGGGACTCCAGATCGGGCAGCATCTTGCTGAGTGTGCCTCGCGCGGCCGGAACCGGTTCCATCCGGTGGCATTCAGTGGGTGCGTCGAGCTGGAGATCCCGTGTCGCAGTCGTCCCGTCGTCAGTTCCTGGAGCAGTCCGTGGGTGCCGGTCTCGTGATCGCCACCGCCTGTGATGGCGGGGGTGCCGTGACCCTGAGCACGGACTCCAGCGCCACGACCGCGCCGACCGACAGTCGCCTGGACACGGCCCGGGACAGTGCGCCGGACAGTGCCCCACCCACCGACACCGCCGTGGACTGCCCCGACCCCTTCGAGGGCGGGGAGCTCCTGGGCACCGTGGCGTTCACCGGCGAGGTGCCCTACGACTTCGGCGTCGAGTCCGGCGAGGGCTGGGACGGCCGCCGGCTCTACGATCTGGGCCGAGTCGAGAGCGACCAGGGCATCACGCCCACCGACACCTTCTACATCCGGACCTTTCGTCCGGACGGCATCGACCTGTACCAGGACTGGGCCGTCCGGCTCGGCGGACTGATCATCGAAGCGGTCGAGGTGCCCGTCGACAGTCTGCTGAGCGAGGTCCAGGACATGGGCCCGATCCTGCTGGAGTGCTCGGGCAACACCATCTCGGGCAGCTTCGGGCTGATGAGCGCCGCCCACTTCATGGGCGTGCCGGTCGGGGTGGTCTTGGACCGGGTCACCCCTCTGGACAGCGCCACACGGATCAAGATCACGGGCCAGGACGACCACGACGCCGAGTCCACCCACAGCACCCCGGGCGCCAGTTGGGTCTTCACCCGCGAGCAGCTCGAGGACGCGGGGGCCTTCTTCGCCTTCGAGATCAACGGCGAGCCGTTGCCGGAGCACCTGGGGTTTCCCCTGCGCCTGGTGGTGCCCAACTGGTACGGCTGCACCTGCATCAAGTGGGTCGACCAGCTGGACTGGGTCGACGACACCGAGCCGGCCACCGATCAGATGAAGGAATTCGCCAGCCGGACCCACCAGGACGGGGCGCCGTCCCTGGCCAAGGACTACGCGCCTGCGGCCATGGAGCACTGCGCGGTGCCGGTGCGCATCGAGCAGTGGCGCGTCGACGGCGTGCTGACCTATCGGGTGGTCGGGGTGCTGTGGGGCGGTGCCGAGCCGACGGACAAGCTCGTGATCCGCTTCACGCCCGACGGGTCCTTTGTGCCAGTCGATGTGTGTCCGCCCCAGTCAGCACGGCGGACCTGGACCATCTGGAGCCACAAGTGGGACCCGGTGGCGGGGCCCTATCGGCTGGAGTGTGCGATCGATGACCCGGACGTGGAGACCTATCGGCTCGACGTGGGGTACTTCCTGAGGACGGCGGTGGTGGCGGAGGGGGCGGGGTAGGGCGAGGCGGGAGCTCGAAAGCGAGGTACGAGGCGCAAAATCGCAGGACGAGGCACGAGGGACGAATTTGCGCCACAACCCGGTCTGGCGCCGCGCCAGTCGCCCCAATGGCACGAATTCGCGCCACATCCCGGTCTGGCGCCGCGCCAGTCGCCGCAATGGCACGAATTCGCGCCACATCCCGGTCTGGCGCCGCGCCAGTCGCCGCAATGGCACGAATTCGCGCCACAACCCGGTCTGCAGCCAGCGCCGCCGAGCTGAGCAGCATCCTGGACCTCCTGGACCTCCTCGGCGGCCCTGACAGGCAGAGCGAACCCCGACGCATCAGCCAGATGGTCCACAAGCTCCGCTGACCCTCCAGCCGGGGCGGCGGCGGCCGCCCCGGATGCCGTGAGCTCGAGCTCATCCTGCAGGCTCATCCTCGTGCTCGTGCCTCCTTTTCGGGCCTCACGCCTCGTGCCTCGTCTTCGTGCCGCGTGCTCGTATCTCGACCCCATCAGGTGGTCAGTGCCCCAGCCTAAATGGCCCATGCAGACCCATCAAAGCCCTCATCGCTAATGCTTAACAGAAGGTTCCAGACCCCAGTTCCGCCCCCCCGACCCGCCGACCCCAGTTCCGCAGACTCCGCAGACTCCGCAGACCGCACGACCCACGACCCACGACCCACGACCCACGACCCACGACCCACGACCTCGAGCCACGAGCTCGAGCCACCAGTCACGACCCCGTCACCACCACCGGCTGCCCCACCAGATCCAGGATCCGCACCGCCACCACCGGCCCCGCCCTCTCCAGCTCGTAGACGCCCTGGACCAGCTCGCTGCGGCGCCCTGGAGCGTCCGTCAGCCGCGACGCGAAGACCCCGCCGTCGTGATCGGGATCGATCTGCACGCAGTCCACCAGCCGACGCCAGTCCTCGGCGTCGTCCAGGCCCAGATTCGCGCGAAGCGCCGGGCTGTCGAAGGTCTGGATCGAGACCCGGGCCCCGCCGCCAGACCGCTCCACGGCGATGGCGGCTCGGCCGTCGCCCACCACAGCGGCGTCTCCCACCCCCATCACGGTCCACGCCGCACCCGGAGCCGCCACGGCCAGCCGTTGCTCGGTCACGGCGATCGCGGCTGGGTTCGCATCGATGCCGCACCAGCGGCGACCGAGCCGCTGGGCCGAGACCGCGGTGGTGCCCGAGCCCACGAAGGCATCGAGCACCCGGTCCCCAGGATTCGAACCCATCTGCACCACCCGGTCCAGCAGGGCCAGGGGCTTCTGGGTCGGGTAGCCGCAGTGCTCCTTGCTGCGCCGCTTGCTCACGGACGACTGCCCGATGCGCCACACGTCGTCGGCCTTCTTGTCGGTGTAGGTGTCGTACAGGATGCGGCCGTCGGCGTCCCGGGCTGCGACGACCTTCTTGAGCGCCTTGTCCCAGACCCTGCGGTCTCGCTTGACGGGCTTGGGCAGCGGGACGCGCACCGGGTTGGCCACGCAGCGGTCGCCTCGGCGGTACCAGGTCAGCGTGTTGTGGTTGTTGGCGAACCCGCGCACGTTGCCCTGGAAGTTGTCCGGGTAGTGCCACACGATCTCGTTGACGAAGTGGTCTGCGCCGAAGACCTCGTCGAGCAGCGCCCGGGCCAGGTAGTGGATGTGCGCGTCCAAGTGCAGCACCAAGCTCCCGTCCGGCGCCAACAAATCCCGCAGCAACACCAGGCGCTCGTACAGGAACTGCAGGAAGCGGTCCCGGCTCAAGGTGTCGGTGTATTGGACCTTGGTGAGCTTCCGGGTCCCCGAGGCCCCCGCACCACGGGGCTCGATCCGCTGTGCGTAGTCCGCCCCCGACGCAAAGGGCGGATCGATGTAGATCAGCCGCACGGTGCCACCCCAGCCCTGATCCAGCAGCCAGGACAGCGCCGCCAGGTTGTCGCCCTGGAGGAGGAGGTCGCCACTCGCCGAGGGAGCGCCGTGCACCGAGAGGGTGTGCACCGAAGGCACCGCCACGGGGCCGGGCTCGGTGCGCCCGGTCCAGGTCAGGCCTACCACTGGAGCTCGGCGGGCAGGTGCCGGTCGACGAGCTCGCGGTAGTAGGGCGCGAGCGCTGCCACGTCGGGGGGGTCTTCGGCCTTGGAGTACAGGTCGTAGGGCTGAAAGGCACGGACCCAGTGGAAGTCCGCCCGGTCCTGTTCGTTCATCAGGTGCTGGTAGGCGCCCTGGCTGTGGGCCGCGTAGAAGCTGTGGTAGCGCACGATGGCCAGGGCCTCGCGCGGCAGGTGATCCCGCAGGACCCTGTACAGATACTCGTCGTGGCCCCAGGACATGAGCACCTGGTCCAGCCCACAGCCGGGCTCGTACAGACCGTTCGCGGTGCCGTAGACCGGGTCGCCCCAGTCCGGGTTGTCCGTGAAGTACTCGGCGAACACCACCCGCTCGTCGAAGCGACAGCCCACCGGGAACGTGTCCCCCACCACCGCCCACTGAGGCTCTCCCCACAGGCACAGGACCTTGCCCAGGTCGTGCAATAGGCCGGTGAGCTGGAACCACTCCGGCTGCCCAGCCGCCCGGATCGCCTGGGCGGTCTGGAGCAGGTGGGCCAGCTGGGACAGCTCGGTGTCGGGATCGGAGTCGTCGACCAGGGTGTCCAGGAAGCCCAAGGCCTCCCAGACCCCCATGCGCCGGCGGTCCAGCGAGAGGAATTCCCTGCGCTTGGCCCGCACGAAGTCCACGCACTGGTGACGGTGGTTCAGCTGGTAGAACGCTCGCACGCTGGCCCGGCGCTCAGCGCCGTAGTCTCGGAAGCGAGTGTCCATGGGAGAGCCTGTGAAGACGATCGTCGGCTCTGCCTATGCCCGCATCGGGCTCTTGGGCAACCCGTCCGACGGCTACGGCGGACGAGTGCTGGCGATGACGTACCAACACAGGGCCTGGGTGGGCGCCGCCGGCACGGCCACGGTCGAGCCCCTGCCCCTCCGGGACGCGGCCATCGAGGCCTGGCAAGGGTGCACGGGGCGTCCGTACCAAGGCCCGCCGCTGGCCTGGGGCACGCTCATCCCACGCCAGGCCGGGCTGAGCGGGTCCAGCGCCCTGATCATCGCCACCCTGCGGGCCCTGGGGGCTGCCGCCGAGGTGCCGCTGGAGGGCCTGGACCTGGCGCGGCTGGCCTGGCGGGTCGAGACGGAGCACCTGGGCATCGCCGCTGGGCCCCAAGACCGGGTCGTGCAGGCCCTGGAGGGAGTGCTGGACATGGACTTCGGCCCGGATCCCTGGCGGATCGAGCGCCTCGCCCCCGGGGTTCTGCCGCCGCTCCTCCTGGGCTGGCCGCGCTCACCTGGCGAGCCCTCGGGCACCGCGCACGCGGTCCTCGGGGGCCGCCACGATCGGGACGAGCCTGGGATCAGAGCTGCGCTGGGCGCGCTGACGGCGCTGGTCGGTCAGGCGCGCGAGCGAGCCCGGGCGAGGGACCCGGACTGGCGGGACCTCTTCGACCGGAACCTGGCGCTGCGCCAGGCGCTGATGCCGATCGCTCCCCCCGACCTCGAAGCCGCCCAGGTCGCTCGCAGCTTGGGCGCCGGGGCCAAGCTCGCCGGCTCCGGCGGTGCGCTGGTCGCCACGGCCCCCGACGCGGACACGCTGTCGCGCCTCGCCGAGCGTTGGCACCAGCTCGGGCGCCAGACCCTGGTGCCCCAAGTCAGTACAGCCGCTGCACCTTGACCGGACGCACCCGGCCCGGCAGCACGTCGGCATAGAGCGCGTCGGGCACCTGGGCCCAGGGCTCGGCGTCGTCGACCACCCGGTGGACCTTGGCGTGGCTGGCCCGCAGGCCGCCCAGCCACCACCGGGCATCCGTCACGTAGACGATGTCGCCTTCGCCGGCCTCGATGGACGCCGCCAGGCCACTGGAGATCACGACCCCGGGCAGCCGGCCGGAGCCCAGCGCCATGACCTCGCCGCCCCGCTTGAGGCCCGCCGGCACCATGGCGCTGGCGGACTCGGTGCCGTCGGAGCCCTTGTAGTACCGCAGGGCATCCGCCTGGGTGCCCCAGACCAGCCCCCGCTGGCGCTCCTGGGAGGGCGGCTTGGTGAACAACGCCACCCCGATGCCACAGATCGCACTCACGCTGAGCCCGTACAGCGCCCGCATGTACTTGTACTGCTGGGCGCCGTCGAACAGGCCGTCGCCGATCTCCTTGGGGGGCACGCCGTGGGCAAAGGGCGCGACCAGCTCGGGGAACAGGATGCTGGCGAAGATGGCGCCGGCCCCACCGACCAGCGTGGCGATGGCCGCGCGCTCGGTGAAGCGGCGCCAGAAGACCGACAGGAGCAGCGCCACCACGAGGGGGGGCGTGACCGCCGCCGTGAAGGCCCCGTGGGCGGCGTAGATCGAGTCGAACTGGTTGAAGATCGGGACCAGGGAGATGCCGAGCAAGGTCACGCCGATGCTGGTGAGCCGGGCGACCTTGAGCAGCTCGCCGTCCGAGGCCTTGGGGCGCTTGGGCACGTAGACGTCGTTCACCACGATGGCCGCCACCGCCGTGATGAGCGTGTCGACGGTGCTCATCAGGGCCGCGGTCAGCGCCGCCATGATCAGACCGAAGACGCCGGGCCGGGCCAGCAGCTCGCTGGTGATGAAGAAGACCTCGCCCCCGTCCATGCCGGGCGGCAGGATGCCGGCGTGCTCCAGGGCCTTGCCGACCCAGCCGCCACTGGCGACCACGATGGCGGCGATGGGCATCAGGATGACCAGCACCGAGATGACCGCCTTGCGGCCCTCTTCCACGCTGCGCGCCGCCATGAAGCGCATCAACATGCCCTGGTTCAGGAAGTAGAACGTGGCGCTGTTCGCCATCGCGTCCTGCCAGAAGATGCCCACCGAGTGGTAGGCCGGGTCCACGTTGAAGTTGGTGAAGGACTTGCGGTGGCCTCGGGGCATGTGCTCCCACAGGGGCTCCATGCCACCGAGCATCTCCGCGCCCAGGTAGATGATCAGAGCGCCGGTCGCCAGCAGCATCACGCCCTGGAAGAGGTCGGTCATGATGACGCTGGTCTGGCCGCCAAAAGTGACGTAGACCGCCGAGATGCAGGCCACACAAACCGCGCCCCAGAAGACGTCCCAGCCCAGCAGGATGTGCAGGGCCTTGCCCATGGTGAACAGGTTCACGCCGACGTACCCGATGAGGTACACGAGCAAGAGCCCCGTCACCACGTTGCGGGTGGAGCGGCCGAAGCGGCGCTCGAAGTACTCCGGGATCGAGGTCAGCCGGCTGAAGTAGAGGATCGGCAGCCAGCCAAAGATGAACAGCGGCAGCCAGAACCAGTCGTTGAGGTAGGTCTGGCTGCTGGCGAGCCCGTAGTTGTAGGCGATCTTGCTGTACTTGACGAAGCTGTAGGACCCGATGGTCGTCGCCACCAGCGAGAACGCGATGAGCCACCACGAGAAGCGCTGGCCGGCGAAGAAGAAGTCCTTGGTGCTCTTCTGCTTGCGGCCGAACCAGGTTCCGATGGCCAGGATCGCGACGAAGTACGCGATCATCACCCCGTAGTCGAGCCCGGTGCCCAGCACGCCCTCTTCGAGGCCGTCGCCGGTGTAGGCGACTGGCGCGGCGGTCTCCATGGGGGCGTACTGGAGCCAGCCCTGGAGCGCCGCGAAGAACGCCAGCCCGCCGAACATAGCCAGGAGGTTCCGGAGAGGACGCCCGGACAGGCCGACGTAGCCCTGGCGACCGGCGTAGACGAGGCCCACGGCGAACACCACGCCGCCCAGGCCGTATTGGTAGAGATACGGGTCCATCGGGCACCCCTATCCGAGCGAGGCGGCTACAGCGCCGGTCGCGTGGGGAAGGCCGCCAGGGTGGCCCGAACGTCCCGCGCGAGCCACTTGCGCGATGGGTCCCGACAGCGCTCCAGCGCCTGATCCAGGGCCTCTCGGGCCGGCACGGGCTGGCCGGCGTTGAGCAGCGCCCGGCCCTCGAGCCACAGGGCGATGACCCCGGTGTCCAGATCCCCGAGGCCCTCGGCCCGTGCGGCGGCTTGGCGGAGCAGGTCGAGCCCAGAGTCGTGCTCGCCCCGCTCGGCCCGCAGGAAGCCCAGGTAGACCTCGTTGTACGCCACGGCCTTGTCCATGCCCACCGCCCGGGCTGTGTCCCGGGACCGCTCGAAGGCAGACCACGCACGTCCCGGCCGACCGAGCCGCAGGAGCACGTCGCCGATGTTGTGCAGGTTGACGATCACCCCGGCCTGGTACCCGGTGTCCTCGCGGCCGCTCAGGGCCTCCTGGAAGCAGGCCAGAGCCTGCTCGAGTCGACCGGCCTGCAGGTGCACCAGGCCCAGGTTGTTGATGACCCTGCCCAGCAGGATGCGGTCCTCGCTGGCGTCGACGAGCACCCGGGCCCGCTCCAGGTACTGCTGGGCCCGCAGGTCCTCCCCCGCCCGGATCAGCAGGTTCGACACCGCCACCAAGGCTTCGGCGGCCAGAGCGGGGTCCTCGAGCTCAGTCGAGAGGCCCAGGGCCTCGTCGCAGCAGACCTGGGCCCGATCCATGTCGCCCTCTTGCATGGCCAGGGCCGCCCGGCTGGTGAGGGCGTCGACCTGGCGGGCCAGATCCCGCATCAGTCGGGCCTGGTGCAGCCCCTGGTCCAGGTGCGCCCGGGCCAGGATCTGCTTGCCACGCTCCAGGTAGAGCTGGCCCAGGATCAGGTGGCAGCCGGCCTCGACGTCGCCCAAGAGCCCCTCGTTGGCCAGCTCCAGGGCCACCTGGAGGTGCCGCTCTGCGAGTCTCTGACGCCCCAACAACATGGCGATCTCGCCGGCGCGGTGGTGGAGCACCGCCTCGCCCTGGAGCCGCAGCTCTGCGTCGTCGTCCCGCGGCCCGCGGGAGTCTGCGCTCCCACTCCCCTGGACTGAGCCTGTGTCGGGCGCCGCTGCTTCGAGCCAGCGGATGGCGCGGCGGTAGCTCGACAACGCCCGGTCCAAGAAGGCGCCGCGCCGGTGCAGGTCTCCGGCCCGCTGGCCGTACCTGGCGGCATCGACCAGCCGGCCGCCGGCGGCGCAGTGGCTCGCCAGCGACTCCAGGTGAGGCTCCAGCTGGTCGCTGTAGAGCCGCTCCATGCCAGCGGCGACCATGCCGTGGTGGTCCCTCAGCTGGACCCCCAGGATGGAGCCCCTCACGACCTCCCAGACCATGTAGCTGGCAAAGGCGTGGCGCCGGTCACCGTCGGCGCGGACCAGGCCCTGGTCCACCAGGTCCTCGACCAGCACGCCCGGATCGTCGAGCCCCATCGCCTGGCCCAGGAGCTGCTCGCCGAAGCCCATGCCGATGGTGGCGGCCAGCTGGAGTGCGCCCTTGGACGCCGGGTCCAGAGCGTCGATGCGGGCGGAGATCAGGCCCTCGAGGGTCGGGGGCAGGAGCCCCTCCACCGAGCCAGAGACCAGATCGACCTCGCCCCCGTCGACGGTGATGCGATCGGACTGCAGGAGCGCCTTGATCAGCTCCTCGACGTAGAGCGGGTTGCCGCCGGAGCTGCGGGACACCAGTCCGGCGAGGGCATCGGAGACCCGGGCGGCGCCGGTGAGATCCCCGACCAGTCGGAGCTGCGCGCCGGGGGCCATGGGCCCCAGCCGGAGCGTCGGCACGTCCCGCTCGACGTCCAGCCCGGGGTCGCCTCCCCAGGTCAGCAGCCACAGGATCGGCACGTCGACGGTGAGCCGAAGCAGGTGCCGCAGGAGCGCCCGCTCCGTCGGATCCATGTAGTGCACGTCTTCGAGGCACAGCAGCACCGGGGCCTCGCGGGCCAGCCCCCGCAGCAGCCGCAAGCCCACGTCGAAGAAGGCGTCCCGGGGCGGGGCGTCCGACGGGTGCAGATCCACCGCGAACAGGTGGGCCAGGGTGGCGGCGTCCCGGGGTCCAAGGTGCAGCTCTCCCAACCGGGACAGGGATCCCCGGACCTGGTCTCGCTGGGCATCGGCGTCGATCCCCAGGATGTCGGCCACCAGCTCCCGGAAGGGCGTGAGCGGGCGATCGCTGCCATAGGGCTGGGTGCGGCCTCGGAACATGGGCAGGCCGGCCTGGTCCGCCAGGAGCTCCAGCTCGCGCACCAGCATGCTCTTGCCGCTGCCGGTCTCGCCGCGTACGCCCAGAGCGCCCGCGCGCCCGGCGGCGAGCTCGACCAGGACCTCGCCCAGCCGCTCGAGCTCGTCTCCCCTGGGGATCCATCGACCCGAAGGGGACGGACGGTTGCGACGCCGGCGGTCCGCCAGCGCAAAGCAGGGCGTCTCCTCGCGGTGGCCCTGCTGACGCAGGCGAGGGCCGGCGGTGAAGCGCCACTCGCCGGACGCCCGGGCCGCGAGATCGCCCGAGACCAGGATCTGCCCAGGCTCGGCCGCCAGGGCCAGCCGCCGAGCGAGCTTGAGTGCGTCCCCCCGGGGCAGACAAGTCCAGGCGCCTTCCTGGCCGGACAGCACCACCTCGCCGCAGTGCAGGCCCAGGGCTGCGTCGGTGGGCAGGCCGTGACGCCGCAGGCGCGCCACGGCCCTGAGCAGGTAGCGGGCCGCGTGACAGGACCGATCCACGTCTTCCTCGTGGGTCCGGGGCACGCCGAACACCAAGGTGAAGGCGTCGTCGTCGAAGCGCTCGAGCCACCCGCCGAAGCGCCTGGCGGCCCGGCCGACCATGCGCCTGAGCCGGTCGTAGCGCCGGACCAGGGCGTCGGGGTCCAGCACCGCAGACACCTGGGTCAGCCCGATGATCTCGCCGCTCAGCACCGCCACCGGCTTGCGCTCTGCCAGCGGACCGCGCGGGGGCCCGGTCTCGCCGGTGCCCGTCGACGTGGTCGTGCTGGGGCCTTCCGGGGGTGTGCCCGTGCGCAGGCTCACGCCGGTGCCCGGGTCCGGCACGTCGTCGCTGTCTTCGCGGGCCAGGCCACGGACCAGGTCGCCCATCTGGAGGGCTGCCCGGTCGGGGCCCAGCTCGTCCTGCCAGACGTCGCGCACGAACGCCCCCAGGGCCGCGTCGTCGCCCACCAGGCCCTGGGCGTAGAGCAACGCCCTCAGGTCTTCCTCGAGGGCGCTGGCGCTGGCGTACCGGTCGTCGGGCCGACGGGCCAGGGCCCGCTGGAGGATCTCCCACAGGCGATCGGGGATCTCCGGGTGGGCCACCCGGGGGTCCGGCACCACGGCTTCGCGCACCAGTCGGAGCTTCTCGTCGGGATCGCCGTGGGCGAAGAGCCGGTGGTTGACCAGGAGCTCGTAGAGAACGATGCCGCAACTGAAGATGTCGGTGCGGTGGTCGAAGGGCTCACCGCTGGCCTGCTCGGGGCTCATGTAGGCGAACTTGCCGCCTCCCGGACGCCCAGCGGCGCCGTCTGGATCGGCGTCGGCCTCGCCCGCGAGCCGGGCGATGCCGAAGTCCAGCAGCTTGACCTGGCCCTCGAACGAGACCACGACGTTGTGCGGGGAGACGTCGCGGTGGATGATGCCCAGCGGGCGGCCGTCGGGACCGGTGCGCTGGTGGGCATAGGCGAGCCCCCGGGCCAGACAGGCGCTCACGTGGACAGCCAGGCCCAGCGGCAGGCCCGCGCCTTGGGCCCGCAGCCGCTTGACCGTCCGGGTGAGGTCGCGGCCGTGGATGAACTCCATGGCCATGTAGAGGTCGTCGCCCACCCGACCCAGGTCGTGCACCTGGACCACGTTGGGATGGCTCAGCTGTGACGAGATCCGGGCTTCCTTGGCGAACATGTCCACGAAGCGGGCGGAGCGGGCCAGGCCTGGCAGGATGCGCTTGATGACCAGCCGCTTCTGGAAGCCCTCCACCCCAAAGGTGCGCGCCAGGAAGACCTCGGCCATGCCCCCCGACGCGATGCGCTCCAGGAGCTCGTACTCGCCGAACTGGATGGGGAGGTCCATGCCTCAAGGGCTAATCGCTGCGCGGGTCCTGCGGGTTGCGCGCGGCGAACCGGGTCATCAGCTCGCGGCTCTCCTCGTCCACCAAGGCCGGCGGGACCACGCGCAGCTGCACGATCAGGTCCCCGGCACGGCCGTCCGCGCCGGTGGGCCCCTTGCCCCGCAGCCGCAAGCGGGAGCCGCCCGCCGTGCAAGGCGGCACGTTGACCCGGACCAGGCCCTGGGGGGTCTGCACCCCGATGCGGCCCCCCAGCACGCACTCGGCCACGGAGATGGGGACCACCAGGGGCTCGCCGGGCGCAGGACCCGCTGTCGCGCCGGGACCCTCGTCTTCCTGGGGCGGTGCGGCGTCGACCTGGACGTCGCAGACCAGGTCTCCGTAGGTGCCTCCGGCCACGCCGGCGTCCCCCATGCGGGGCACACGCAGTGTGTCGCCGTGGGCGGTGCCAGGGGCGATGCGCAGGTGGTGGACCTCGTCCACCCGCTTCAGGGCGGCGCGGTCGTCGGTGCGAACGAGCCGGCTGTAGTCCAGTCGGATGGTGCCCCCGCCGTCAGCCAGGGCCCGACCCAGCTCCACCGAGAGCACCACATCGGCCCCGGGCTTGGGGGTCTGGGGGCGCTCGGGCCTGGGCGCCGCGCGTGGGGCAGCGCCGGTCCTGGGAGGCGACTGGGCTGGACCACCCGACGCGCCGCCGAAGCCGAAGTCCAGGATGCCGCCGTGGTCTCCGAAGATGTCCTCGAGATCCATGTCCGAGCGGGACTGGGTGTGAGCGTCGTTGGTCTGGCGCGCCGTGAAATTCGCCGACTGGAACCCGAAGCGCCCGGGGGGTGGACGCGCAGGGCCGCGACGCCGACGGTCGTAGCGCTGGCGACTCGCTGGATCGACCAGCACCTCGTAGGCCTTGCGGATGCGCTTGAAGCGCTCCAGGACAGCGGGATCCTCGCCCGCGACGTCCGGATGGGCTTCGCGGGCCAGGGCACGGAAGGCCTTCTTCACCTGGTCGGTGGTCGCCGTCTCGGCCACACCGAGCACCTTGTAGTGATCCTGGATCCGGCCCTCCTGGGAAGATCGTCGGATTGTACGGGGTCGCAGTCCGGCCCGTCAGGATACGCAGGCTGACCCCGTCAGAAACCCGATCGCTTTGCTTGAGGCCGAGCGGCTCTGGTCCGACTTCATTGACGTGGTGATCCGGTGGAAGCTATCGTGCGGTAGCGCGGGCTTGCCGGCCGATCGAGGAGGGTATGGGCAAGTACAGCAACCCAGGCGGGCTCAGCTGCTCCTTCTGCCACAAGCCGCAGCGCGAAGTGGACAAGATCATCGCTGGGCCGAACGTCTACATCTGTTCGGACTGCATCAAGCTCTGTCTGGACATCATCCGGGAGAACGGCCAGCACAAGCCGATCGCCTGGGGCCACCAGAAGATCCCGCCCCCGGCCCGGATCAAGTCCTTCCTGGATCAGTACGTGGTCGGCCAGGAACAGGCCAAGCGCCAGATCTCCGTCGCCGTCTACAACCACTACAAGCGGCTAGAGGCGAACAAGCGGTCCAGCGGCACTGGCGACGTCGAGATCCAGAAGAGCAACGTGCTCCTCATCGGCCCCACCGGGACCGGTAAGACGCTCATCGCACAGACCCTGGCCCGGTTCCTGGACGTGCCCTTCGTCATCGCAGACGCCACCAGCCTGACCGAGGCCGGCTACGTCGGAGAAGACGTCGAGAACATCATCCTGAACCTCTACCACGCGTCCAACAACAACCTGGAGCGCACCCAGCGTGGCATCGTCTACATCGACGAGGTCGACAAGCTGGCCCGGAAGAACTCGACCAGCAGCGTGGGCCGCGACGTCTCGGGCGAGGGCGTGCAGCAGGCGCTGCTCAAGATCCTCGAGGGCACGACCGCCAACATCCAGGTCCGAGGCAACAAGCGCCTTCCGAACCAGGAATACATCCAGGTCGACACGACCAACATCCTGTTCATCTGCGGCGGCTCTTTCGAAGGCCTGTCCCGGCTGATCGCCGAGCGCGTGGGCTCGCGCAGCGTGGGCTTTTTGGCCGAGCACCACACCCAACCCAAGGACCCGCGCGAGTACCTCAAGCAGGTCAAGACCGAAGACCTGACCGGCTTCGGGCTCATCCCCGAGTTCATCGGCCGCATCCCTGTGACCGCCGTGCTCAACCCGCTGGCGGTACCGGACCTGGTCCACATCCTCAAGGAGCCCAAGAACTCCTTGACCAAGCAGTACCAGAAGCTCTTCCGCTACGAAAAGGTCAAGCTGACCTTCGAGGAAGACGCGCTCGTCGCCATCGCCCACAAGGCCGTGGCGCGCCGGGCCGGGGCCCGTGGTCTGCGCACGGTGATGGAACAGATGATGCTCGAGCTGATGTACGAGATCCCGTCCCGGGACGACATCAAGGAAGTCTTGATCACCGAGGACATGGTGAACAACGGCATCCACGGCGACATTGCGCTCTCGGAGCTGCTGACCGCGCCCGCTTAGCGGTCGACGCGCTCCCGATGGGCCCCGGAATCCTCATCGCGTCACCGCAGATGAAGGACCCGAACTTCGAGGAGACCGTGGTGCTGCTGTGTCAGCACGATGGCGACGGCGCACTGGGCGTGATCGTCAACCGGCCGACCCCGTTCACCATCGACGACGTGATCGAACAGCTCGACGTCGAGGCCCTCAAGACCCAGGAACACCAGGTTCTGTGGGGGGGACCGGTCGAGCGCGGCGCCGGCTTCGTGATCTTCCGGGGCCAGGTGCCCGAGGACAGCGGCTGGAACCTGCCCGGCGGCGTGGCGGTCTCGCCCAGCCGGGAGCAGCTGGAGAAGCTCATCCGCTCAGACTCCCGCTACCACCTGTGCCTGGGCTACGCCGGCTGGGGCCCGGGCCAGCTGGAGGACGAGATCACGACCGGCAGCTGGCTCTACACCGACGTCGACCTGGGCCTGGTCCTCACCGGGGACGTGGAGGAGCGCTACGAGAGCGCCCTGAACGCGCTGGGCCTGCAGCGCAGCATGGTGTGGATGAAGCCGGTGGACGAGTAGGCGGGCAGATCCCGTGTAGTTTTGATAGGATCCGTCGAGATCCTCATCCTCTCCCTAGCCAGAGTCCTTGACACCGATGTCCGTCGCTCGCTCCACCGTCAGCCTGCTCGCCCTCGGCGTCGTGGCCTTCACCGGCTTCAAGCTCGCCCACACCTCCTCTTCCCGCCCGGTGCCGGCATCGGTGCCAGTCCTGGTCGAGGTCGCCACCCCGCCCGAGGCCGCCCTGGTCCAGGCCGCGGCGCCGGTCGTCGAGCGGGTGGTGAACCATCGGATCGCCGGTGGCGAGACCTTTGGCGGCATCCTGGCTCGCTACGGGGTCACCGGGGTCACCGGCATCGTCGCCGCGGCCGCGCCCCACAAGGACCTCACCTCGATCCGCGCTGGCCAGGAGCTCACGTTCCACTTCGACGGCGACCAGCCCACAAGGATCACCTACGCCCTGGACGAGGACCGCACGCTCGTCATCCACCTGGACACCGGCACACCCCAGGCCCAGGTCGACGAGGTGGCCTACGACGTGGGGCTCGAGACCCGGGTGCTCACGCTGGACAGCTCCCTGTGGGCCTCGGCGACGGCCGCTGGCCTTCGGCCGGCGGACATCGTCGAGCTCGCCCGGATCTTCGAGTACGAGGTGGACTTCAACACCGAGCTGCGGGCCGGCGCCAAGCTGGTCCTGGTCGGCGACGGCCTGTTCTCCGATGGCGCCTTCGTAAAGCTGGGGGACCTGCGGGCCGTGCAGCTCGAGAACGACGGACGGACCTACACCGCCCTGCACCACGCCCACGCCGACGGCGAAGACGGCTGGTACCACCCGGATGGCACCGCCACCAAGCGCGCCTTCTTGCGCAGCCCGCTGGCGTTCTCCCGGGTCACTTCGGGCTTCAACCCCAAGCGCTACCACCCGATCCTCAAGAAGCGCCGACCCCACAACGGCACCGACTTCGGCGCCAGCCAAGGCACCCCGGTCCGCGCCGTCGCCGATGGCCGGGTCGTCCTGTCTGGCCGCAACGGCGGCTACGGCAACCAGGTCAAGCTGGACCACGCTGGGCCCTACACGACCAGCTACAGCCACCTGCACCGTCTCAAGGTCAAGAACGGCCAGCGGGTCAAGCAGGGCGACGTGATCGGCACGGTTGGCGCGACTGGCCTGGCGACTGGCCCGCACCTCCACTTCGAGATGCGCGTGAACGGCAAGCCCGTGAACGCCATGAAGGTGGACCTGCCCACGGCGCTTCCGCTTCCTGCAGCGGAGCGGGGCTACTTCATCGCGACCCGCACGGCCTGGCTGCCCGTGCTCGAAGCAGCCGCCTCCCCCGCAGTGGCGGCGCTGGAGTAGCCGCGGGCCTATGCTGACGGTGTGCTGACCGTCCTCATCGCTGCTTGGACGACCGGGTGCGCCGGCCCCGAAGAGCTGGAGCAGGCCTGGGTCCGGGTGCCCGATGCCACGAGCGCAGAGCGCCTACGAGCCCTGCCGGTGGGCTTTGCCGAAGGCCGCGTAGGGGACCGGGTCCGGGTGATCGGGACCCCGGCCCAGCTCGCCCAGGTGCAAGCCTCGGGACTCGAGCTCACCCCCCTCGGTCCCCCTGCCCCGCTGCCTGCCAGCTACCCCAGTGTCCAGTCCATCGAGGACCGGATCGATGGCTGGACAGGGTCCTGGCCGGACCGCGCGCACCTCGCGCAGCTGGGCACGTCGGTCGAGGGCCGGCCGCTGTGGGGTGTGCGCCTGGGTGCGACGGAGGCACCGGTCCTCCGCCGCATCGTGTCGGGCGTGCACGGAGACGAGGGCTCAGCCGTGGCCCTCGGACTGGCCCTGGGCGACGCGCTGCTTGAAGAAGCGCCGGGCTTCGAGGGCTTGCTCGACGACGCTGCCCTGTGGCTGGTGCCGCTGGCGAACCCGGACGGCTACGACGCCGGGGCTCGCTTCAACCGCAACAACGTGGACCTGAACCGCAACTTCTCCTACGGTTGGAGCGCGTCGGAGTACGCACCCGGCACCGCGCCATTCTCCGAGCCCGAGTCCCAGGCCCTCCGGACCCTCTCCCTGGGCCTGGGGGCACCTGTGGGCCTGGCGCTTCACAGCGGCGCCACCAACCTGGGCTACGTGTGGAACCACACCACCCAGGACACGGTCGAGGAGGACCGGCTGGTGGCTCTGGGCCAGGTCTATGTCGACGCCTGTGCCCAGGAAGGCTTCTACCTGACCAACGGGGCCGAGTGGTACACCACCCGGGGCGACCTGAACGACTGGTCCTACGGCGAGCAGGGCACGCTGGACTACACGGTCGAAGTCTCGGCGGCGAAGTCCCCAGAGGGTGGCTCCCTGGACGACGCACTGGCGCACCACCTGGCGGCCCTCGCCACCTGGCTGGACGAGCCCGTCCGCCTCCAAGGGCAGCTGCGCAGTGCCGAGAGCGGCGAAGGCCTGGAGGGCTGGCTGACGATCGAGGACAGCACCGACGCCTTTGTCACCGACCCCCAGGGACACTTCGCCCGGGTGCTGGAGAGCGGCAGCTGGACGGTCACGGCCCAGGCCCCGGGCCACGCGACCCTGTCGGTCACCACCTCGCTGGACGCACCCCTCGACCTGACCCTGGAGCCCGCCGAGCTCGTGGCGCTGCGACCTGAGCCGGTGCGCTTGTCCCAGGTCGTGGGATCGACGGTGCTGATGCTGGACGGCATCGCCCCGCCGGACCGACTGACCCTGAGCAGGCCAGGCGTCGACAGCCTGAACCTGGCCTTCGACGGCATCGGCTACCCGGTGAATCCCGCCGTGCTGGTCCCGGGACCCTACACCCTCAGCGGCGACGACTGGGTCGCGCCCCGAGCCGTCTTCGCCGGTGCGCACGACGGACTCGTCGTGGTCTCCGACGTGGCACTCGAGGAAGACTGCGTCGTGCTGACTGGGGAGGGCTTCGCCCCGGGCACCCAGGCCTGGGCCCTGTGGGGCACGGATCGGCCGCTGATCCCGATCGACACCCTGAGCCTGAGCGACGAGGCCCTGGTGCTGGATCGCGGCGGCCTGCCCACGTCCGGAACCGTGGACCTGCTGCTGGTGTCCCAGGGCAGAGAGGTGGCTGTGGTCGACGTGCTGGGAGATCCCGAACTGGATACCGCGCCTATTCCCGACAGCGGCGGACCCATCGACACCGGTGGACTCGGCCAACGTCTGGCGGGACGCTGCGCCGCCTTGCCCGTCGGCCCCCCCGGCGCAGCGGTCCTGGCCTGGCTGCTCCTGCTCCTCCGCCGCTCCCGCAGGCCCTGGTGAGTCCCGTGAACCGACCCCTGATCTTGCTGTCGTGTCCCTTGCTCCTCGCGGGCTGTGATCGGGACGACTGGGTGCCCGAGTCGAGCTTCTCCGAGTCGGTCAAGGAGGCCTACTCGGAGTGCAGCGAGGCCGAGATCCGCTTCTTGGCGGCCAAGCATGGGATCCAGACGGCCTTCGAGAATTGCGGCAGCAACAATTTCGTGCACTTCAGCTGGTCGCCCGATGGGCTCAGACTCTACTTCCAGCTGCCCCTCGCGGGCCACGTGATGAATGCCGAGGACAAGACCATCGGGTCGTTGCCTACAGAGCAGCCCGTGAGCAATGCCGTCTGGCTGGCATCCGATCTGCTGGTGCTGCCGCTGGGCCCGGCCAGCGACGGCGGCTCCGCCCGTGCGGTGCTCTACAACCTGTACCAGGCCAGCACCGAGACCCTGGACCTGGGCCTCCAGCGCCCTGCGATGCTCCAGGCCGTGGGCAAGCGGGACCAGGTCCTGCTGGCGGCCCTGGCCGATGACGGCAGCGCCACCTTTCACCGGGTGGACTTCACCACGCGCCAGGTCCAACCGACCTTCACTTGGTGGTCCGGTCGGGTGGACAGCTTCACCTACACCCCGGAGCACGACGCCGTGTTGATCGGCCAGGACGACACCGTCACCTGGTACAAGGGCGAGACCGGCGAGGTCGTGAGGACCCTTGACAATGCCACCCGAGCCAGCCTGCACCCCGACGGCCGCTACCTCGCCCTGGAGACCCTGGGTGAGCCGATCAGCCCCTTCGATCAGCGGGCGTGGGGGGAGCTGAGCCCCGAAGCCCGGGAACGCGAGCTGCGGCGGCAACAGGAGTGGCTCGAGCGGCAGCCAGACTGGGTCCCCAAGGAGGTCGAGCCGCCCGAGATCCACGTGGTCGACCTCTCGGGCGACCAGCGCTTCCGCTTCACCGGGTTCTACGGGGACCGCTTCCAGTGGTACACCGCGAGCCCTGACCCGATGCGACACGCGTCCTTCGTGATGTGGGGCATTGAAGGCAAGGAACTGAACAAGAACGTCGCTCTGACCGATCTCTCGGAGCGACTGCGCTACGCGGCGGCCGGCAACCTGCCACTTGGCCTGGAGCGCTACGGCGACCCCTCCCCCGCCGAAACCGTATCGCCAGAGACCCCCGAGGAGACCGCCGAGTAATTCTCGATACGGTCCGGGTCCGCCCGATCCCGCCAACCCCCTGAAAAGTCGCGACTTTCATCCTGGTATGCCCCTTGCTTCAGAGGAGGGCACCCAGGAGGAAGTCATGGCCCAGACCGCACGGATCAACACCGAGGAGCGCGAGCGACTCATCCTCGAGCACTACCCCATGGTGCGTCGCGTCGCCTACCGCATGGTGTCTCGCTATCCGAGCTGTGTCGAAGCGGACGACCTCATCACCATCGGCACCCTGGGGTTGATCGACGCCGTCGACCGCTTCGAGGAGAGCCGCAGCATCAGCTTCTCCGCCTACGCCCGCATTCGCGTGCAGGGCGCCATCCTGGACGAGCTCCGCAAGAACGATTGGGTCCCCCGCTCGGTGCGCAACCGCTCCAGCCGCATCCGCGATGGCAAGCAACACCTGCAGCGCGAGCTCGGTCGCGACCCGACCATGCGCGAACTGGCGGTCTACCTGGAGGTCGACGAGAAGCGCCTCATCGAGATGATCCAGTCCAGCACCGTGCGCACGCTGGTGAGCATGGAGGAAGGCTCCGACGACGACGACGCCGTGCACCAGGGCCTGGTCTCCGAGGAGCCCACCCCAATGGAGGTCTCGGCCCGCCAGCGGGTCCGCGACCTGGTGAAGCTGGCCCTCCACGAGCTGCCCGAGCGGGAGCGCCACATCGTGGACCTGTACTACTTCCAGGAGCTCACGTTCAAGGAGATCGGCCAGGTCCTGTGCGTGACCGAGAGCCGGGTGTCCCAGCTCCACTCCAGGCTGAAGCGCCGCCTGCTGTCCAGGCTGGACGGCCAGCTGGTCGAGTCGGACCTCGCCTGAAAGGTTGGGGGGATTGGGGGGCACAGAGCACAGGGTCGCCGAGGGGTGGCTGAGACCACGTCCACCGGGAATCTGCGATCGGGATCGGGAAACCGAAACCGGGGTCAGGAACCTTTTGTTAAGCATTAGCTGGCCGGACGTAGACCACCACGTGCGGCAAGTCTGTGTCCGGGGCATGACTCCTGTTTGACCTGCACAGCCTAGTCGAAGCAGCGGCCCAGGACCTTGAGGGCATCCCCGGTGAAGCGCAGGCCCCCGGATGCCTCGGCGCCGCAGTGCTCCTGGCCGTTCAGGGTCAGGCAAGGATCCAGATCGGCCCCGTCTGGCGGAGGCGTGCCGGCGATGCCGATGCGGCACTGGGCCGGGCCCTTGGTGCGGTCCAGGCCCACGACGAAGGACTGGATGCGGATGTCGAAGCGGCCCGAGATGGCGTCGCGGTAGGCCGCCAGAGCCACCGTGATCGGGGTGAGACCAGCGACAGCGAGCACACCGTCGCTGACCGTGGGCTCTGCCCGGAAGCCCCCCGGCGGGACCTCGAGTCGGATCCCGCCCAGCATCTGCTCCTGGTCCCAGGAGATGTGCAGCTGGGCTGGCGGAACCACGTGGGGCGCCAGGCGGCGGGACAGCTCGGTCAACGGCCCCTGCTCGGTGAAGAAGCCCTTGTACAGCGGGCCGATGCCATGCCAGATCAGCTCCAGCTGGATGGGGTCCGTGCCCTCGGGCACCACCGCGAGCTCGGCGGCGGTCGGGCGCGGCTCGGTGGTCGCGGGCGCCTGGGGCTCGGGAGCGGGCGGCGGCTCTGTTCCACAGGCCGCCAGCAGCACCAGGAGCGCCGAGGTCAGATCAGGCCTCGCCGCTTGCGCACGTCACGCAAGGCGCGGCTGAAGGCCATCTCGTACTCGACGGTGCCCTCGTTGACGTTCTTGATCAGGCCCCGGGCCTCGTCGCGGAGCTCGCGCTCGTCGACGTCGTGGGACTTGATGGCCGTGAGGATCTTCTTCCACAGGGCGTGGTCGTCGGCGTAGACCTCTTCCACGAAGCGACTGATCATGCAGTTCTCCACGAACTGGCGGGCCAGGAACCTCTCGACATCGTCGCCGGTGGGGTGGTTCCATTCCTCGGCCATCCGGGACCGGATCTTGGGGTATTGATCGGCTCCGATGCCCGCACGGGCCATCATGTCGCGGGCGTTGTTGCGCAGCTCCATGTCGCGGCGCAGGTACTCCTCCATGATGGAGATCAGGTCCTGCTCGGCCTCGGACTTGTTCTCGGGCTCCACCTCGATGTCGCCATCGTTGATCAAGCCGGCGAGCACGTTGGTCGCGATCTCGGGAATGCGGTTCCGGTAGAGCTTCATGTCGCCAATTCCTCTCAGAGTGGAAGGGCGAAGCCGACTCCCACTCGGGCCACGTTCAGGCCATAGTCCGCCCGGACGACCTGATACTCGGGGAGGGTCCGCCGAGTCGGAGCCGCGGGCACGTACGACACCGTGTAGCCCGCCTCAAAGACCAAGTCCATGTCCAGGACGGGCAGCCGAAGCCGGGCCCCGAGCGCCCCGCCGGCCGCCGAGACCCACTGGGCGGTGTAGGGATCGAGGTTCGTGGGCGAGTCCAGATCGTTGGCGTCGGGGTCCATCAACGGACCGGTGGGCCCTCCGAGGGAGTGGTGGGTCCAGACCCGTCCGCCCCCCACGCCGACCCGCACCGTCGGGCGAACCGGCAAGGTGTCGGGCACCGGGAGGACCAGCTCGGGACCCACCAGGACACGGGCGCTCCACGCCACCGCGAGGTGGTCTACGTCGTAGTAGCGCACCCCCTGGTCCACCCACTCGAGCCGATCCCAGCCTGCGCCACCCTGGAGCTCGAGGGTCGCGGTCAGTCGGGCCCGGCTGTCCTCGGGGCCCAGGCCGAGTCCGAGCCCCAGGTAGGGCCCCACCCCGAAGGCGGCGGACTCCACGTCATCCATCCCATCAGCCAGGTCCCGCGACGCGGCCACAACACCGACGAGCTGGGCTGCTTGCGCCCCCCCACAGGCCAGCGCCAACACCACCATGCTTCAGCCCTTGCTGGCGACCGACCCCATGCGCTCCAGGTCGATGCCTTCGGGCTCGATGCCCGCCGGGAGATCTCCGACCAGATCGGTGCGGGGCACGAAGCCCTCTTCGACCTTGTCGAGGAGGAATTGGCGGTAGACCTTGTCCTTGTCGCCCTGGAAGTCGTACACGTGCTTGTCCAGGACCCGGTCCCCGTACCGGCGCCCGAAGACCATGCCGGACTGCCCGTCCAGGTAGTGCACATAGCCGTCGAACAGGTAGCGCAGGTCGGCCATGCCGAGCCCCAGGGTCGCCGGCGCTGCGGGGGCCTCGGAGTCCTCGAGTCCGCTGCTCTCGTCGGCGAACAGATCTCCCCCCGCTTCCATCGTGGCGTTGTCGGTGCCTTCGGCGCCGGCCCAGATGTCGCCTTCCTTGCCTTGACTCTCCGTGATGGCGAAGCCCCCGCCGTTGTCGGCCTTGGCTTCGGGCTCGTCGAACACAGGCGACTCGAACCGGAAGGTCTCCTCGGCCCCAGCCTGGTCCGGGGCGCCCTCGTCGTTGAAGCGGAAGCCTGCGCCGCCGCCCTCCATGGCCTCGAAGTCGGCCTCTGAGTCTTCGGCGTCGACGGAGTCACCGTCGACTGGAGCGTCGAAGGCATCGAACAGGTCGGGCTCGGCTTGGGGCTCGTCTTCCTCCTCGACGACGCTGGACTCCTCGTCCTCGATCTCGTAGGCATCTGGGCCGTCGCCGTCGCCATCGGCCTGGTCCAGGTCTTGGAGCTCCTGGGCTGTCGGAGGCGGCAGCATGAACGTGCCTTCCACCTCGTCCGGGGTGTTCTCGGCGAGCTCCTGCTCGGTCGGGGGAGGGAGCATGAACAGATCGGGTTCGTCGGACGCCGCCGGTGCCTCTCCCTGGGCGGGTGGAGGCAGGTAGAACGCGTCGTCGTCGTCGTCGCCCTCGTCGGGCACGTCTTCTTCGAAGTCCACCTCTGGTGGCGCACCGAGGGGTTCGTCGTCGGCGAAGGCGTCGAAGTCATCGTCCGCGGCCGGTGGGGGGTCCGGCTCGGCCGGTGGCACCGAGGCGGCGAACGGGTCGAAGTCGTCGGCCGCGGGGCTGGGGGCAGCGGCGGCGGCGGGGGGGCTCAGGCCGTCGTCTGCGCCGAAGGGATCCGCTGCACCGCTCGTGTCGGCTGCCGCAGCGGCCAAGCCCTCGAGACCCTCTTCGGCATCGGGCGCGTCCAGGGCCTGCCCGCCCGAAGGCAGGGCCTTGGCCACGGCAGACCCTGCTGCCCACAGCCGAGCGCCGTCCCAGCCCGCAATGAAGCGGCCCGAGGTGATGTTGAGCACGACCCCGCCACCGGACGCCACGCTGACGCCGTCTCCGAAGGGCCCGAGGTCGAGGCGAAGGGGAGGCCGGAAGGCCGACCGCACCGCGTCGGCCCACTGCTGGGCGGCGGCCTTGGAGGTGAACAGCCCCAAGCCGTCCGAGCCCAGGTCTGTGGCCATGCCACCGTGCTCGGGAGCCTGGTCGCACAGCTGGCGCCAGAGTCCTGCGGCAGCCGCGACGAGCAGGGGCTCGCCCTGGTCCTCTGCGAGCTTGCGCACCGTCTCCCACAGGCCGTCGAGGCCGACCCCGACCAGGGTCAGATCCGCTTGTCCGCCATCGCCTCGGGGGGTCAGCACGGGCCAGGGGAGCTCTCCGTCGACGTTGCCCAGGCGCCCTGTCCAGGTCCCGCCTTCGCGCTCGATGGGAAGACAACGGGAGGCCAGGGCGGACAGGACGTCCCAGGTTCCGAGGGCCGAGGTGACCTGGGCGTAGAGGGCGCTGGTGGCCGCGGCACCCTCGCGCTTGAGCAAGCGCTTCTGGGCGCCCTTGGAGACGCCCGCGGACTTCAGCGCCTTGGCGTCGACCAGGTCTGGCAAGGCCTGCAGCGCCAGTCCCGCGAGCCTTGGGTCCAGCGCGAGCGCTGGCACCGACGAGCGGCTCCCCGCCAGGGCCCGAAGAGCAGCACCCGGGGCGTCGCCGCCCCCGGCCAGGGCGACCTTGAGCACGGCGCAGACCGCCTGGTGGGTGGCCGTCAGGATGCCTTCTTCGACCTGGATGTCCAGCACGCCCGCGATCAGGTCCAGATCGCTGTCCGGCGAGAGGGCGCCTGCGGGCGCCACCAGAGCCAGCCTGTTCGTCACCAGGGCCTGGTAGAGGCGGGTGGGCCGCACGCTGGGGTCCAGGCTGGCCGCCAGCGCCCAGGCCCCGCCCAACCGAACCGACAGGGCCCATGCCAAGCCGTGAAGGTATTCGACCCGGACCTTGAGCCGGTCCGGCATGTCGTCGATGGCCCGCCGGGCGCGGGCTGCGGCGGCGGGGCTGTACCGCGTGAGCTCGTCGAAGTCGCCCCACGCGATCTGGGAGGCCTGTCGCACCGTCTCCAGCATCACGAGGGACGCCGATCGAGGGCCGCTACGCCACGCCTCGACCAGGAGCCTGGCCAGGACCGACGTGGCGGCGTCGTTGGCGAGCACTTCGAGGGAGAGCTGGGAAGGATCCGAGGGGGCTTGCCCACCGAGGACTTCGGTCATGGCCTCGGCGACCATCATGCCCAGCGGCTGGCGCAGCGCCTTGGCGAAGCCCACCGGACTTCCCCGCCAAGGAGACGCGCCGGAGAGGGGGATCTCCATCGTGTTGGGCGCGTCCAGACCAAGCGATGGCACGAGTGCCATCGCCTCTTCGGCTGAACCCACGAGCCGGCAGTCCCCGAGCAGGGTCTCCAGCCACTTGACCACGTCCATCGGAAGGCTCCACGGGACGGACGAATCTACCAGATCCGGCTCAGTCCTCTGCGGGCGTCCCTTGCAGGCTGGCCCACAAGGCGGACGCGACGTCGGGATCGGAGACATGGATGAACAGGAGGTCGACCGGGCGCGTCGCCACCGTGAGGTGCGGATGGGGCACCAGGCGCCCGGCTCGCCAGACCAGGATCGACTCGATCTGGAGGGGGTCCTCGTGGTGGGGCGGGAAGGAGAGCTCGGCGAGCGCCGACGCCAGACAGGCCTGGCGCCCGGGGTCGGCCGGCGTCAGGATCGGCTCGGTCGCGACGCCGTCGCGGCCCAGGGTCAACCCCAGGGTGAAGTCGGCGTCCGTCAGGTCTGCGAAGCAGGTCTCCAGGGCGCCCAGCTGTGCGTGCAGGTGCTGCCGGAGGGTGGCCGGATCCAGGTAGAGCAGCGGCGGCGCCGGGTCGAGCTCGACGGGGGCAGCCAGGGCGGGGGTCAGGAGCCAGAGCATCATGGGGAGCTCGCCCCAACGAGCACGGCCTCTGCGTCGAAGACCTGCTCCTGGACCAAGGTGCCCCCTGGGCCTTGCAGCGCCACGGTCCGACTCAGCCGGAGCGCCGAGCGGGCCAGGCCGTCCTGGCGAGAGCCCACCAGATCCCCTTCCACAGCGCCGGCACAGGAGACTCGGATTCCCAGGTCGCTCCCCTTGCACTTGAGCTGGCCCTCGTAGTGCACCGCCTGGATCCCCCGCGCGACCTCGGGACCCAGGGTCCAGCGCGCGACCAGGTCGACGCGGTGCCCCCGGCCCTCTACGACGGTGACCGGGTAGCTCGTCGTCGACACCGCTTCTTCCTGCCGGCCCAGCTCGGGCACCTTGGGTGAGAAGAGGGGGATCAGCACGTCCAGCACGTCGCCGTGGCGACCGGCGCCGGCGAGGTGTTCCAGGCCGCGGACCTCGAGGACCTCGCCGCTCTCGAAGGCCCGCAGCTCGATCGCGCGGCCAGCCAGACCGTGAGGCTCTCCGGTCGCGCCGTCGACCAGGGTGTCGAAGCGCAGCACCGTGCCCAGGGAGCCGTCCCGGTAGCGGGGGCCCTGGGAGAGCGTCACCCGACCCTGGAGCGCCAGGGTCTCGGGACCCAGATCCACCTGCAGGCCGTCTTCGCCCCGGGTGGAGAACTGGGCCTCCAGGGTCAGGTCGTAGCCCAGGTCCAACGGGGCCAGCGGTTGCTGCAGACGCTGCTGGGGCAGCGTCGCGCAGGCCCAGACCCACAGCCAAGTCGTCATCATGGCGTCGGCCTAACCCGGGCCCTGGCAGGATCGGGGGGTGACACGGTCCCCCCTCCTCGGCGTCGTGCTGTCGGCGGGCGCTAGCACGCGCATGGGCTCACCCAAGGCACTGCTGAAGCTGCCGGACGGACGACACCTGGTCCAGGCCCACGTGGCGGCGCTGGCGGGGGTCTGCGACCAGGTCGTCGTGGTCGGCGGCGCCCACACGCAAGCGCTGGCGGCCGCCCTGGGGCCCTCGACCCGGCTCCTGGACAATGTCCACTGGCGGCACAACCACGCGGTGGACTCGCTGGCCCTCGCGCTGCGGGAGACCCGGGTGAGCCAGGCCCTGGTGACCCCGGTAGACGTGCCCCCAGCGGGGGCCATGGACCTGGCGGCCCTGGTCGCCGCCCCGTCGCCCGCCGTGCTCGCTTGGCGGGACCAGCCCGGCCACCCGGTCAGACTGGGGCCCGCCCTCTGTGAGCGGGTGCGACAGGGCCCGGTGCCCGGCGGCCTGCGCACCCTCCTCGAAGACGCCACCCGCGTGCCCGCGTCGGGGCCCGAGGTGCTGTTGAACCTGAACACTCCGGCGAGCTGGGCGGCCTGGGCCGCCGGGGACTGATCGGCCGATGAGCGCCTCGCTCACCCCCATTCGGGGCAGTCCGCCGCCTCTGGCTGGCCGGGCTGCACGGTGCAGACGATGGTCAGCCCGGTGGTGCCGGGCGCCACGACCCAGATGTCGATGGGGTTGGTGGTCTCTTCGGTGCTCGGGTCGAAGTCCAGGGCGCCGGAGGTCCCGTCCACGTCGACGGCCACGCCCTCTTCGAAGTTCGCCACCACGCTGGACCAGCTCGTGGGCCGGATGGAGAGGGTCTCGGCGTGGGTCTCCAGCCACGCGGGACTCGCCACTTGCCGCAGGCCGCGAGCCACCCCCAGGCCGGTGATGGCCCCTTCCTGGAACCAGGACCACGCGGTGCCGTAGATGGCGAGCCACGAGGCATCGAAGGCGTAGCCGGTGAAGCCGGAGCTGGTGGCGTCGTCGCCGTACTCCGCCGAGAAGGCCGCGACGAAGGCGTCGTAGATCAGGTTGTCGGGCGACGCCGGCGCTGTGCCCCGGACGTCGTTGAATTTGGTCTTGCCCTGGGTGGCGTCCTTGAAGATTTGAAGATCGAAGCCGCCGTCCGGCAGGAAGAGACCCTTCTCGTCGAAACCGGAGATCGATCCGGCTGCGTTCAGGAAGGCGACGGTGTCGTCCTTTTCCGAGGAGATGAACAGGACCTCTTCCACGTTGGTCGCACCGGCGTCGACCACCTGGTCGTCGCGCGTGGAGTCGTTGTCGAAGGGGTACAGGGTCGCCTGGCCACCGCGGTCGGTGAACTCCTGGGCAAAGACCTCGGCCAGGCCTTCGCCGTAGGCGCCGGTCTGATGGACCACAGCGACGTCGCGCAGGCCGCGGTTCCACATGTCCAGGGCGATGACCACCCCCTGCAGGGAGTCCGGCGGAGCGGTGCGCCAGAGCAGGCCCGGGTCCTCGTCGGTCGGGTTGAGTCCGTCCAGATCGGTCAGGGCCGGGCTCGTGGCCGACGGGGAGATGAGCATGGCCCCCAGGGGCTCGACCGTCAGGTAGGCGTCCTGGGTCCGACCCGACGTCGCGGGCCCCACCAGCGCCGCGGTGCCGACCTGGTCGGCCAGGTACAGGGCCATCTCCTTGTTCGCGGTCTCCTGGTCCAGCTTGTCCAGCGCGAGATCTTCGACGTTGGTGCAGTGCACGAAGCCATAGCCCCGGCCTTGCAGGCCCCCATTGTCGTTGACCTGGCGCACGGCGAGCTCGATGGCCTGGACCTCGAGCGGGAAGGCATCGTCGTCGTAGACGCTCCCCAGGACCACCAGGTCGGCGTAGCCCTCTGGGTCCTCGAGCAGGTCCGGGGGTGTGGTGCGCGTGCACCGGACTTCGGGCTCCAGGGGGCCACAGAGCCCCTCGTCGCCGCACACCTGGCCCCAGCCGAAGGCATCGCGGCACACCTGGTTCGACTTGCACGGTGCCGGGTCGACCCGAGTGAGGGAGCACCCCCCAAAGGCCGTCCAGGACAGGGCGCACACCAGGGCCAGGATCGGCGAGCCCGCGAAGGGAGAGCTTTCCCGACGGCTGCTAGAATCCACCGGTCACCACCACCAGTCCGCCGCCGGGTGCAGGGGCCAGACCGGCCTGGACGGCCCGGCCCGCGCCCCGGGCCCGCACCAGCGTGGCGACCCCGGCCGCGACCAGCAACACGCCGGTGCCCGCGGACATGTCCGCGACCAGGCTGAAGCGGCGGTCCTGGGCCAACCCCTCGCTGGTCGACGTGGGGCACAACAGGTCGTCCCCCTGGGAGACACACAGGGCTGTCACGTCGTCGCGCACGCCCAGGGTCAAGACACCAAAGGTGGCCCCCACTCCGATGCCTGCCACCCCGCCCGCCAGCAGCGCCACCGGCAGCCCCAGGCTCGGCTGGGCCGGGACGGGGGCCGCAGGCGGCGGCGCCACCGGGGCTGGGGCGGGCGCCACGCTCTGCTGCTCGGCCAGTCGCCGCTCCAGGTTCGCGATGCGGCGGTCCAGGGACTCACGCTCCTGGGCCGGAGCAAAGGCCCGATACCGGTTCAGCGTGTCGAGGGCATCTCGCCAGAGTCCCAGCCGTTCCTGGGCGTTGGCGATGTTCGTGAGGATCAGGTGGCGCTCGCTCAGCCGATAGGCTTCCTGCCAGGCCAGGATGGCGTCCTCGTAGCGCCCCTCGCTGTACAGGATGGCGCCGTTCTCCCACAGCTCCCGAGCCCGGGCGTCCTGGGTGGCGCGCGCAGGGGAGTCGTCGGCCGCGAGCGCTGGGCCGCCCGAGAGCACGCAAAGGGTCAGCAGGCTCAGCACCTCAGTCTCCCCAGGGGTCCCTCAGATCCCCGCCCGCCTGTTCCCAGGAGCTCGGGGTCGCGTCGTCTGCCGTCTCGGCATCGGACCCGGTGGCGTCACCTTCCCACGGATCGGCGAGGTCAGACGGCGGGGGCTTGGCTCTGGGCTCGGCGTCGACGGTGGACTCGGGGTCGGGAGCCGGCCCGGCGGGCTCGGCGGCGGCGGGATCTGGATCGCTGGACCCGGCAGCGGGTGAGGGCTGGGGCTGTGGCGGCGGGGCCTGGCGCCCCGGGGCCGTGCTGGACGCGGGGGCGCGCCGGGTGCTCCGCCGTGCGGGCTCGGGTTCGGGGGCGGAGGACGGTGCGGGGGATGGCACCGCCTGCTCGGGCTCCGGCTCCTCGACGGAGACCTCGGTGGCCAGGGCTGGCGGCGGCGCGGGCAGGGCCCGGGGAAGCTCGGACTCCATGGCCACCACGGGTCCCCTGGGCGGGGCCCACGCCTGCCAGATGCCGAACACCAGCGCCAGGCTCACGACAAAGGTCGCCGCTGCCACGGCGAGCAGGCGACTCGGCGTAGGGCCGGGCCGAGCCGCCCTGCCGAGGGTCGGTCCGGGCGGGTGCTGCACCAGGGTGGCGGGGCCCGTCACCCCCATCGAAGGCAGATCGCTCGGCCCCGACGCAAAGGGCATCAGCTGGGTGATGAATGCGTCCATGTCCGGCTGGCGATCGTGGATGTCCTTCTCGAGGGCCTGGAGCACCACGGCCTCGAGCCCTGGCGGGAAGCGCCGCTCTGGCACCAGGTCCGAGAACGCCGGGACCTCGCGGGACAGGTGGGCCGTCATGGTGGCCGTGCGGCTGGCGCCGTGGAAGGGGTACCGACCCGTCAGGGAGCAGTAGAGCAGGATCCCGACCGAGTAGAGATCGGCCCGATGATCGATGGCTCCGCCGCGCACCTGCTCGGGGGCCATGAAGTGCGGCGAGCCGAGCACCAGCCCATGACTGGTGAGCTTCTGCTCATTGCCGGTGATCTTCACCAGGCCGAAGTCGACGACCTTCACGTGCTCTTCGCCGTGCTCGTCCTGGCCGATCAGGACGTTGGACAGCTTGACGTCCCGGTGGATGACACCCTTGGAGTGGGCGTAGCGCAACGCACGACAGACCTGGATCACCAGGTCGACCGCACGCTGGGTCGGCAGCGGCCCTTCCTTGAGCAGGCGGGCAAAGCGGGGGCCCTCCACGTACTCCATGGCGATGAAGCAGTCGCCGTCTTCGGTCTCGCCGTAGTCGTGCACGGTGACGATGTGGGGGTGACTCAGGCTGGCCAGGGTCTTGGCCTCGAGCCGGAAGCGATCCTGGAAGGCGCCGCGGTCCTCGACGTCTTCCTCGGCCGGGTGGACCAGCTTCAGGGCGACCTGGCGCCCCAAGCCGAGCTGCCGCGCCAGGAAGACCGTCGCCATCCCCCCGCGCGCCACCAGGCGCTCGATCTCGTACCGGCCGGCCACCACGGAGCCCTCGCCGAGGGCTCTGAAGAGGCCGGGTGCTGGCTCGATCTGGCCGCTGTCCTGCGTCGGCATCCCCATCGAAGATACCACGGTGTCCGGGGGGTCTCGGCCAAGGGGCCCGCCGGGGCTCAGCCGCCGAGGGACGCCAGGCCGGCCTTGGCCAGGGGCACGATCAGGTCGGGCAGGACCCCGAACAACAGGACCGCCGCGCAGGCCAGCCCGAGCACACCGTTGACCGTGGGGGAGCGCTCGATGGGTACGGGCTCGCCGTCTGGGGTCATGTACATCAGCACGATGGGCCGCAGGTAGTAGTAGACCCCGAGCGCGCCGCCCAGGGCGCCGATGACCGCGAGGCCCGTGTAGCCCGCGGACACGGCCGCGGAGAAGACGTAGAATTTGGCCACGAAGCCCATCGTGGGTGGAATGCCGGCCAGCGAGAGCAGGCACAGGGACAGCCCGGCGGCGATCCAGGGCCGCTCCCTGGACAGGCCGGTGAGCCCCCGCACGTCAGTGACGTCCTGGCCCTGGAACGAGAAGAGGGTCAGGACCGCGAACGCCCCCATGCTCATGAAGACATAGGCCAAGAGGTAGAACAGCAGGCCCGAGGCCTGGGAGGCGTCGCCCACCGCGACCAGGGCCATCAACAGGAAGCCCGCGTGGCCGATGCTGGAGTAGGCCAGGATGCGCTTCAGATCGTCCTGGACCAGGGCAGCCAGGTTGCCCACCAAGATGGTGAGCGCCGCCACGACCCAGAGCACACCCACCCACTCGTCCTTGACGTCCAGGAAGCCGACGACCAGCACGCGCCCGAAGGCCGCAAAGGACGCGACCTTGACCCCGGTGGCCATGAGCCCCGTGATCGAGGTCGGCGCACCCTGGTAGACGTCGGGCGTCCACATGTGGAAGGGCACGGCGGCGATCTTGAAGCAGAACCCCACGATGACCAGGGCCAGGCCGGCGTACAGCAGGTGCGGGTCGACGCCCTGGGCGATCGCCGCCCGGATGCCGTCCAGGTTCACCGTGCCGGTGGCCCCGTAGATGAAGGCGATGCCGTACAGCAGGATGGCCGACGAGAAAGCGCCCAGGATGAAGTACTTGAAGCCGCTCTCGATGGACCGCGGGTCCGAGCGCTTGATGCTGCACAGGATGTAGAAGCTGATCGACATGATCTCGAGGGCGATGAAGAGCATGACCAGATCGCTGGCCATGTTCATCAGGAGCATGCCGACGGCTGCGAAGAGCGTCAGGGCGTAGTACTCGCCGATCGGCACGCCGATCCGCGCCAGGTAGTCGGGTGACACGACCACCGCGAGCAGGCTGGCGATGAGCACCGCGACGTTGAAGAACACCGCGTACTGGTCAAAGGAGACCATGCCGCCGAAGCCCGAGCCCACAGCGTCGGCGGTCACCAGGACCGTGAGCGCCAGGGCGCCGGCGATGGCCGCCATGGTGGTGATCAGGTGGACGCGCTTGTCCTGGGGCCTGTGCACGGCTTCGACGATCAGCACGATCATCGCCGAGAGGAACAGCACCACCACGGGAGAGAGCGCCAACAAGTCCGCACCCAGGTGGGCCGGGACCGAGACAGCAGCCAGGCTGAGCATCGGGGTCATCAGTGGTGCCCTCCTTGCAAGACGGGGGCGACGGTGTCAGCGGGCAGGGGCATCGCCGACCAGGTGGCCGGCAGGTCGGCGTGGCTCACCATCACCTCGACCAGGCGGTCGACCGACGGCTCCATGACCGTCAGGAAGGGCCCGGGGAAGACGCCCATGACCACGCACAGCACCAGGATCGGGGCCAGATAGCCCCACTCCTTGGGGGTGAGGTCCTGGCCCGCGAGGGCCTTGTTGTCTGGGTTGGTCAGCGGACCGAACAGCACGCGCTGGACCATCCAGAGCAGGTAGACCGCGCCGAAGATCACGCCGGTGGCGGCAATGGCGGTCATCCAGGGGGAGTGCTCGAAGGCGCCGAGCAGGATGAGGAACTCCCCGACGAAGCCGTTCAGACCGGGCAGCCCCACCGAAGACAGCACGATGATCATGAACACGAAGCTCATGGCCGGCAGGACCTTGGCGATGCCGCCGAAGTCGCTGATGGCGCGGGTGTGGCGGCGCTCGTACAGGATGCCGACCATCAGGAACAGGCCGCCGGTGGACACGCCGTGGGCGAGCATCTGGTAGACGGCGCCGCTCACCCCCTGGCTGTTCATGGCGAACAGCCCCAGCATCACGAAGCCCAGGTGGCTGACGCTGGAGTACGCGACGAGCTTCTTGATGTCGTCCTGGACCATCGCGACCAGGGCGCCGTAGACGATGCCGATGACCGCCAGGGCCCCGATGCACGGAGCAAAGGCCACCGCGGCGTCTGGGAACAGGGGAATGGCGAACCGCACGAAGCCGTAGGTGCCCATCTTGAGCAGCACACCCGCCAGCACCACCGAGCCGCCTGTGGGCGCCTGGACGTGGGCGTCCGGGAGCCAGGTGTGCACCGGGAACATCGGGACCTTGATGGCAAAGGCCAGCGCAAAGGCTCCGAAGAGCCAGTACTGGGCGCTGGGCAGCAGGTCGAGCCCGTAGAGGTCTGTGATCAGGGCGCTGTAGGTCCCGGAGTGCTGATCGGCGAAGGCGCCGTAGAGCCACAAGAAGGCGACCAGCATCAGCAGGGAGCCAGCCATCGTGTAGATGAAGAACTTGATCGTGGCGTAGATGCGCCGCTCGCCCCCCCAGATCCCGATCAAGAAGTACATCGGGATGAGCATCAGCTCCCAGAACACGTAGAACAGGAACGTGTCCAGGGCCGCGAAGGTGCCGATCATGGCCATCTCGAGGACCAGCATCCAGCCCAGGTAGTGACCCAAGCGCTTCGAGATGTAGGGCGTGGCGGCCAGCACGACGATGGGCATGGTCAGGGTCGTCAGCAGGATCAGCAAGAGGCTGATGCCGTCGATGCCCACCGCATACGAGATGCCCAGATCCGGCAGCCAGGCCACCGCCTCGTTGAATTGGAACGCCGGTCCGTAGGGGTCGTAGTCCGCCCAGAGCAGCGTGCTGAGCAGGAACGTCGCCACCGAAGTCGCCAGGGCGACGCCCTTTGCGGCGCTGTCCGGCGCCAGGAAGCAGCCGATGCCGCCGAGCAGCGGCAAGAAGATCAGGATCGAGAGCAGGTTGTCCATGTCTCAGCCCACCGAGAGCCAGTAGAGGATGACCACGGAGCCGCCGGCGATGGCCAGGGCATAGGTCTGGATCTGGCCCGACTGGACCAGGCGGCCGTAGTGTCGACCCAGGCCCTGGGCCGTTCGCCCGACCAGGTTCACCGTGCCGTCGATGAGGACCACGTCCACCACGGCCCACAGGCCCTGACGGGACACGAAGTGAATGGGCCGCAGGATGAAGGTCTCGTAGAGCTCGTCGACGAACCACTTGCCGTGGGACAGCTCCCAGGTCCGGCTGGGTTCGACCGCCAAGGGATCCGGTGCGTCGCCCGGGTCCTTGATGTAGATCCTGTAGGCCGCGTAGACCGAGGCACCGATGGCCACCAGGGTCACGGCCGCCACGGGGAATTCCTTGCCCGTGTCCAGGTCGAAGGCCAGGGCGTCCATGCTGTGGTGGAAGACCGGGTGCAGGAAGTGGTGCAGCCACTCCGTGGGCAGCCCCAGGCCGTGCATGTAGTGGGGCAGGTTGAACAGCCCGCCGAACAGGGAGAGCACGGCCAGCACCACCAGGGGCACCGTGATGAGCCAGGGGGACTCGTGCGGCTCGGCGTGGTGCTCGTCGTCGCCATGGCCGCCCCGGTACTCGCCGAAGAAGGTCATGAAGTACAGGCGGGACATGTAGAACGCCGTGAGCACCGCCCCGGCGAAGCCCAGGCCATAGGCGATGCGCTGGATGCGGAAGCCCTCTCCCAGCAGCGCGACGTGTTCCGGTGGCGTGGAGTACGCCAGCCACAGGATCTCGTCCTTGGAGAAGAAGCCCGACAACCCTGGCACACCGATGATGGCCAGGTACGCGATGGTCATCGTCCAGAACGTCACGGGCATGTACTTGCGCAGCCCGCCCATGTTCCGCATGTCCTGCTCGTGGTGCAGGGCGTGGATGATGGAGCCCGCCCCCAGGAAGAGCAGCGCCTTGAAGAAGGCGTGGGTCATGACGTGGAAGAAGCCGGCGACGTAGTGGCCCAGACCCACGGCCATGACCATGTAGCCGAGCTGGGAGACGGTCGAGTAGGCCAGGACCTTCTTGATGTCCCACTGGGTGACCGCGATGGTCGCGGCAAAGAACGCGGTGAAGCCACCCACCAGGGCCACGATGCCCATCGCGATGGGCGAGAGCACGAACAGGAAATGCAGGCGACAGATCAGGTAGACGCCGGCGGTGACCATGGTGGCCGCGTGGATCAGGGCCGAGACCGGCGTGGGGCCGGCCATGGCGTCGGGCAGCCACACGTACAGCGGCATCTGGGCGGACTTGCCAGTCACACCGCCGAAGAACAGCAGGCAGACGCTGGTGATGGCGACGCCGCCCGCGGGCACCAGCATCGGGTAGGCGTGGACCACAACCTCGAGCTGTTGGAAGTTGAGGGTGGCGTGGTCGCCCAGCATCCAGAACAGCCAGAAGGCGCCCAGGATGAAGCAGAAGTCCCCAACCCTGTTCGTGACGAAGGCTTTCTTGCCCGCGCTGGCGAACTCGGCGTTCTCGTACCAGAAGCCGATCAGCAGGTACGAGCACAGCCCGACCCCCTCCCAGCCCACGAACATGAGCAACAGGTTGTCGCCCATCACGAGCAGCAGCATCGCGAAGACGAACAGGTTCAGGTAGCTGAAGAAGCGCCAGACCGACTGGCGGTCCGACTCGTCGGACATGTACCCGATGCTGTACATGTGGATCAGCGAGCCGACGCCCGTGATGATGCACATGAAGCCGGCCGAGAGCGGGTCTGCGGCGAAGCCGATGTCCGCCGTGAAGTCGCCGACCTCGATCCAGGTGTAGAGCGTGGTCGACGTGACGGTGCCGGCCGCGCTGGCCACCAGGTCCAGGAGCACCCGGATGGACAGGAAGGCGGCCAGGAACATGGCGCCGGTGCCGATCCAGCCAGAGACCTCGCGGGAGACCCTGCGGCCGATCAGCGCGATGACGATCGAACCGACCAGGGGCAGGGCGACGATGACGGGGAGCAGTGATTCCATGCCGTCAGCCCTTCAGGGTGTCCAGCTCGTCCATCTGGACGGCGAGCCGGTTGCGGTAGAGCAGGATGACGAGGGCCAGCCCAACGGCGGCCTCGGCGGCGGCGACCGCCATCACCAGGATGGCGATGACGTGGCCGTCGACCAGCCCGGAGTGGCGGGAGAAGCCCACGAAGGCCAGGTTCACGGCGTTGAGCATCAGCTCCACGCTCATGAAGACGATCAACAGGTTGCGCCGGGTGAGCACACCTGTGACCCCCAGCATGAACAGCACACCGGAGACGGCGAGCACCGGGTAGAGACCGATCGATTCCATCAGAGCGTCCTCTTGGCCAGGACCACCGCACCCACGACGCCGACGGTCAGCAGCGCGGAGACGGCCTCGAAGGGGAGCAGCCAGCGTCCGTCGAACAGGGCCCTGCCGACGGCCTCGACCGTGCCGTAGTCGGCGGGCATCAGCTCGGCCGCCGGGAAGCCCATGTGCTGGGCCGAGGTGGCGGCGATGAGCAGGCCCCCCACCAGGGTGCCGGCGGCGACGATGGACCACAGGGCCCGGGCCGACAGATCCCCCCAGCTGCTGGCCGTCTCCTCGCGGAGGTTCAGCAGCATGATGACGAACACGAACAGCACCATGATGGCGCCGGCGTAGACGAGCACCTGGAGCATGGCCACGAAGTGGGCCCCCAGGAGCGCGTAGATCGCCGAGAGGGCGAAGAAGCTCACCACGAGTGCGACGGCACTCTGGATCGGGTTGCGCAGCGTGATGACCGCTGTGCCAGCCCCGATCGCGATGAGCGAGAACAGGGTGAAGAATGTGGCTTCCGTCATGGGGCCTTCCGCGGGCAGTCGGGGCCGGTAACGCCCCGCGATGCCCACCACAAGACCATAGATTACCCATTGTTTCTTGAGTCAATGATTGAAATTTTCATGGTTTATCTGACTCTTCATCCTAATATCAGGTGGTAGACTTGTGGAGTGACACCCGAGCTCGCCGACTTCCTCGCGCGCACGAATCCATGGCTCCAGGACCCCGCTCGCCTGGCCCGCCTGGCCCGCCACAACCTGCCTCCGAAGTGGATCCCGCGGTTGGCGACCGAAGACCTCGACCAGGTCCTGGAAGACCCCCGCAAGGCGCACCTGCTCGTCGGCCCCCGCCAGGCCGGCAAGAGCTCCCTCACCTGGGCCATGCTGACCCGCCGCAGCGAACCGTTGCTCTATGTGCCTTGCGACAATGCGCTGATCGAGGAGTGGTCACGCAACCCTCACCTGGCCGCACTGGACATCGCGGCCCTGGTCCCGGTCGGAGGTCGCGTGTTCCTGGAAGAGGCCCAGGCCCTGACCGAGGCGGGGCGCTTCATCAAGGGGCTGATCGACGCCCGCATCGCCCGGCCCCTCGTCGCGACCGGCAGCGCATCCTTCCACCTGTTGTCGCGCACGCGCGAGTCCCTGGCCGGCCGGGCCACCCGACACCACCTGTGGCCCCTGTCTCTCGCCGAGGTCGCAGCGCCCATCCAGGCGGAGCCCCCTGCGCTCTTTCATCAACGCCGGCGCCGCGCCATCGAGGGCATGATGCTCTTCGGCGGCTACCCAGAGGCTTGGACAGCGCCAGAGCCACAACCGGTCCTGAGCGAGCTGGTGGATGCCTTCGTGCTTCGCGACGCCTCCGACCGCTTCCGGGTCGGCCATCCCGGTGCCTTTCGGCGGCTGCTCGGGCTGGCAGCGGGCCAGATCGGCCAGGTGGTCAACCACAGCGAGTGGGGCCGCGTCCTGGGCATCTCCAGCACCACAGTCTCGGACTACTTGACCATCCTGGAGGAGACACACATCCTGCGCCGGCCCCGGCCTTACGTGGGCGGCAAGCGGGCCGAGCTCACCCGCGCACCCAAGGTCTTCTTCGTCGACAACGGGCTGCGCAACCAGCTGCGCGGCGGCTTCACGGAGCTCGAACGCCGGGCAGACGTCGGCCCCCTGCACGAGAACCTGGTCTTCTCGGAGCTGGTGAAGCGCTTCACGCGACCTGGAAGCATCCGATGTTGGCGCACCTCAAACGGCGCCGAGGTGGACTTCGTCCTGGAGCCCGAGCCCGAGCGCCTGATCGGCATCGAGGTCAAGGCCTCCACCGAGGCCCGCCCGCGACTGCCCCGCGGCTGCCGCAGCTTCATCAGCGCTTACGCCCCCGAACAGTTCTGGATGGTCACGCGGGGTCCGGCGTGGGAGGACACCCTGGGTCAGACCCGGCTCAGGGGCGTGCCGCTGGAGCTCCTGCCCGAGGCCCTGGACGCCCTGTGATCAGCCCGGTCGGGCGGCCGCCAGGATGTTCGTGAGCACCGCACCCACCAGCAGCGCCGCAGCGACGACCAACAAGCCGACGCCGGCGTAGCAGCCGATGTTCCAGCCCGTGTTGCTCACGCAGCCCATGCAGAAGCCGTAGCCGATGCCGACCAGGCCGCCTGCGGTGGCCAGGGCCGCGCCGCCGTAGAGCCAGGGGTAGACCTCCATGCGCCCGCCGGCAGGGTCGTGCTCCTCGGGTCCCGCCGCGCGCCAGATGCGGGCCCCGCCCGGGCTCCCGCCCACGTCGAGGTGCACGCGGTCGAGCAAGCGGCTCATCGCGGTGTCCGGATCGTTCCGGCGCCAGCGCCGGTGCGTCCGGGCAAAGGCGTCGTCGAGCTTGCCCAGCCGATCGGAGCTCAGGCCGCCCCGGCGCAGGAAGCCCTGGTCCAGGACAGCAAAGGTCTGGTCCGGGCCGGCCGCACGGGCGAGGGCCCGACGCCGCTTGGCCGACATGCCGTCGAGCCAGGTCGCGACCGTGAGCAGGGACTCGGCCACCTCCCCCGCCTGGCGGAGCACCAGATCCAGGAAGCGCGGGTGGTCCTTCAGCGCCGCCGAGTGGCTACGAAACGCCATGGCCAACGCCATGGCCGACAGCCAGCGCCCCAGAGCACCGGGCGCGAAGCCCTCGGCCTCAAGGGTCGCAGCCAGCTCAGGAGAAGGCCGCGTGGCCTTGATCCTGGCCAGGTCGCGCTCGAGCTCCGCCACGTAGTTCGCCTGGACCGGGTCGGGCAGCGGGTCCCGGGCCCGAGGTCCAGCGGCGCAGCCGACGCCAGCGAGAGCGGCGCCCAGTCCAGTGATCAGCTCGCGGCGGTCCATGGCTTCCCCCATCGGCCAGGGAAGTCTGTCATGGAGACGAATTCACCCGCCGCGAGGAGCGATCTGGGCGATGTCCAGTCGGAAGCCCGGCGGCGCGTGGTCCGGGTGGTCCCGGTACCAGGCCTCGGCGTCGGGCTTGTCGCCGTCCATCAGGTCCCGCATGTATTCCTTGGTGTGGATCATGTCCTGGCGGGTGTAGGCGTTGATCTCGTAGATGCGCGTGTCCATCCGGATGGCGTCCTTGGGGCACGCCTCGACGCAGAAGCCGCAGTAGATGCAGCGGAGCATGTCGATCTCGAACCGCACCGGCACCTTCTCGATGGGGTCGTCCGGGTCCTCGGCCGCCACGATTGTGATGCAGTCGGCCGGACAGGCGGTGGGGCAGCACATGCAGGCGACGCACTTGACCTTGCCGTCCGGCCGGGTCGTGAGCCGGTGGGCGCCGCGGTAGCGGTCTGCGATGGGCTGTCGGACCTCGGGGTACTCGAACGTCGGCAGCCCCTCGGGGGCGCGGATGTTCTTGACCAGGTGGGACAGGGTGATCTTCATCCCCTTGAGGATCTCCACCAGGTAGAAGGAGGTCCCGGTCTTCAGCTTGCGAGGAGTGGGCGACGACATGGCAGGCCCTACGCGGTGATCTGGTAGAAGATGACTTCGAAGAGGCCCATCGCGAACACCAGCACCATCGACGCGGGCAACAGGACCTTCCAGCCGATGTCCATGAGCTGGTCGTAGCGGAAGCGCGGCACGGTCCAGCGGACCCAGACCATGATCCAGCAGCCGATCATGATCTTGGCGACCAGGATGTTCAGGCCGATGATGGCCACGCCGAACTCGACGAGCAGCGCGGGCAGGGCCACCGCACCCACGGCCACGGCCCCACCGAGGCCCGCGAGTCCCAGGTGAGCCAGCGCCAGCAGCGCCCACACGACGCGCCAGAACTTGGGCTCCCGGAGGCGGGCGTCGCCGGGCTTCAGGGCCTGGTAGAAGCGGCCGGTCCGGCGACCCCAGGCGACTTGGCTGGCGATGGCGAACACCACCATGCCGCCGACGCCGACGAGCAGGAGCACCAGCCCCAGGTTGCCCCGGAACCAGTCGCCGTCGATGGTGGGAAGCCCCATCCACCCCGGCGGTGACGGGAAGTTGTAGCCACCGAAGAACAGCGTGGCCGTGACCGCGGATGCGGTGATCATGTTGCCGAACTCGGCGACGTAGAAGCTCACGAAGCGCAGGCTGGAGTACTCGGTGTGGTAGCCGGCGACGAGCTCGGCCTCGGCCTCGGGCAGATCGAAGGGCATGCGGTTCGTCTCGGCGAACACCGCGATCCAGAAGACCAGAAACGCCAGGAACCCGATGCCCGCACCCTTGAACACGCCCCAGTTGAAGACGCTGCCGGCCTGGGCGCGGGCGATCTCGCCCAGGTCCAGGGTGCCGAAGGCGATGATCATCACCACCAGGCTCAGGCCCATGGCCAGCTCATAGCTGACCATCTGGGCGCTGCTGCGCAGGCCACCGAGCAGGCTGTACTTGTTGTTGCTGGCCCAGCCAGCGAGCATCACGCCGTACACGCCCAGGCTGGTGAGCGCCAGGATGTAGAGTACGCCGCCGTTGATGACCGCGCCTTGGAGCGGCACCGCCAGCTCGTCGCTGACCTGGAGGGTGTCACCCCAGGGCACCACGATCATGGTCGAGAAGGCGATGGTCACTGCGATGACCGGGGCAGCCCGCCAGAAGGGCTTGTAGACGTGCTCTGGGACCACGTCTTCCTTGGTCAGCAGCTTGATGACGTCGACCACCGCGTGGACCAGACCGGCCGCGCGGATGCCGAAGATGTCGGCTCGGTTCGGGCCGTTGCGATCCTGCATGTAGGCGCTGCCCTTGCGCTCCAGCCACAACAGCAGCGGGGAGATCTGCAGGACCACGCCGACCACCACCAAGGCCTTGATGACCACGAGGGTCAGCGGGTGGGTCAGGAAGGCGCCGAGAGACGCGAGAATCATGGGGGACCCCTATGCCGGCGCCGGCGCGGCCGGCTCGG
>Ga0114932_10000190_pt1 | contig 71684 bp, 60 predicted proteins | sample 2SBtaG_2_FD_87286 | JGI IMG/M metagenome (GOLD analysis project Ga0114932, IMG submission 87286) | Deep subsurface microbial communities from Kolumbo volcano to uncover new lineages of life (NeLLi) - 2SBTROV12_ACTIVE470 metaG | ecosystem: Environmental > Aquatic > Marine > Volcanic ...
TCACGTATTTCCTCGATCCGCCCGACGGGGTGGCGCCCTACCCGGTGTCGATCGAAGGCGGACGCGGGCGCTATCCGGTCCTGCTCTCCAACGGCAAACGCACGGCGGAGGAGGACCTCGGCAAGGGTCGTCATCGCGTCGCCTGGGAGGATCCCTTCCCGAAGCCCAGCTACCTCTTCGCGCTCGTGGCCGGCGATCTGCGCTGTCACGCAGGGACCTACACGACGGCCTCCGGGCGGGAAGTCGAGCTCGAGATCTGGGTCGAGCCCCAGAACATCGACCAGTGCGAGCACGCGCTCCGCAGCCTGCAGCGCGCCATGAAGTGGGACGAGGACGAGTTCGGCCTCGAGTACGACCTCGACATCTACATGATCGTCGCGGTCGGCGACTTCAACATGGGCGCGATGGAGAACAAGGGGCTCAACGTCTTCAACTCGAAGTACGTGTTGGCCCTGCCGGAGACGGCGACCGACGACGACTACGAGGCGATCGAGGGCGTGATCGCCCACGAGTATTTCCACAACTGGACCGGCAACCGCGTGACCTGCCGTGACTGGTTCCAGCTCACCCTGAAGGAAGGCCTCACTGTCTTCCGGGACCAGCGCTTCAGCGAAGACATGACGAGCGAGGCCGTCGTGCGAATCGCGAACGTAAAGCAGCTCCGCGCCCGGCAGTTCCCGGAAGACGAAGGGCCGATGGCGCATCCGATCCGGCCCGAGTCCTACATCTCGATGGACAACTTCTATACGGCGACGGTCTATGAGAAGGGCAGCGAGATCATTCGCATGTACGACGCGCTCCTCGGACGCGACGGCTTCCGCAAGGGCATGGACCTCTACTTCGATCGCCACGACGGCCAGGCCGTCACCTGCGACGACTTCCGATTCGCGATGGCCGACGCGGGGGGGCGCGATCTCGGGCAGTTCGAACGCTGGTACCTGCAAGCGGGCACGCCGCGGTTGCGCGCGCGCGGCGAGTTCGACGCCGGGGCCGGCGAGTACCGCCTGACCCTCGCGCAGGACTACCCCGAGACCGCCTTCGAGATCGCCGGCGCGGCGGATCGGACGGCGCTGCACATGCCGATTCGCGTTGGACTGCTCGGCGCCGACGGCCGCGCGCTGCCGGTGGTGCTCGCCGGCGAGTCTGGCGGAAGCGAAACGGAGCGCGTGCTCGAGCTGACCGAGGCCGAGCAGACCTTCGTGTTCACCGGGCTCGCCGAAGAGCCGGTCCCCTCGCTGCTGCGCGGGTTCTCGGCGCCGGTGAAGCTCGAGATGGAGCGCAGCAAGGCGGCCTTCGCGCTCCAGATGGCGCACGACGACGATCCCTTCAATCGCTGGGATGCCGGTCAGCAGCTCGCCCTCGAGCTGCTCGTGGGCGCCGCGGACCGTGCGCACGTGGGAGGGGCGACGTCCCTCGACCCCGAATTCGCGGCCGCCTGGGGACGCGTCCTCGCGGACGACGGGCTCGACGGGTCTCTGCGCGCGCAGGCCCTGCTGCTGCCTGCCGAGCGGGTCATCGCCCAGGAGATGGACGTCATCCATCCGGATGCGATCCACGCTGCGCGAGAGGCGATGGTGGCTGCGCTCGCGGCGGAGCATCGCGATGCGCTCTGGGCGACCTACGAGGCGCTCTCGCCCAGCGGGTCCTACGCGCACGCGAAGGACCAGATCGATCGACGCAGGCTGCGGAACGTCGTGCTGCGCACGCTCGCCGCGGGCGGGGACGAGGGCGCGATCGAAGCCGCCTGGGCGCAATACGAGGGCGCCGACAACATGACCGATGCCCAGGCTGCCTTCATCGTCCTGGCCGACCAGAATCACGCGCGGCGCGATCAGGTGATCGAAGTGTTCTACGACCGCTGGAAGGCCGACCCCCTGGTGCTCGACAAGTGGTTCTCTATCCAGGGCACGTCGATCCGGGAGGACACCCTCGACCGCGTGCGTGAGCTGGCCGAGCACGCGGACTTCTCGATGACGAACCCGAACCGGGTCCGCTCATTGATCGGTGCATTCTGCTCCGGGAATCAGGTACGCTTCCACGTGGCTTCGGGCGAGGGCTACGCGTTCCTCGCGGACAACGTCCTCGCGCTCGATGCCTCCAACCCGCAAGTCGCCTCCCGGATGGCTTCGATCTTCAACGACTGGCGTCGCTACGACGACGACCGGCAGGCGAAGATCCAGGCCGAGCTCGACCGGATCGCCCGGAGCGGGTCGCTCTCCAAGGACGTATACGAGATCGTGCACCGCGCGCTCTCGCGCTGAGCCCGCGGTCCCCAGGTGGCCCGAGTCGCATGAGTGGCGGCGCGGTCTCGACCCGAAAACGAGGATTCCGATGAGTACGCTTCACGACTTCCAGGCCCACACGATTCGCGGCGACGAATGTGCCCTCTCGAGCTTCTCGGGCAAGGTCTGCCTCGTCGTCAACGTGGCGTCGGCCTGCGGTCTCACTCCGCAATACGACGGGCTCCAGCGGCTCTACGACGAGTACCGCGAGCGCGGGCTCGAGGTGCTGGGATTCCCGTGCAACCAGTTCGGGGCACAGGAACCCGGGAGCGAGGAAGAGATCGCGAAGTTCTGCGAGACGAACTACGGCGTGACGTTCCCGATGTTCTCGAAGGTCGACGTGAACGGGGACGCCGCGCATCCGGTCTACGCCTGGCTCACCGCCGAGGACACGAGCCCCGATGGTGCCGGCGACATCGCCTGGAACTTCGCGAAGTTCCTCGTCGACCGGGACGGCCGGGTCGTCGCCCGCTTCGCCCCGCCGACCGAGCCCTGCGCCGCCGAGGTGAAGGCGCAGGTGGAGGCCGCACTCTCGCCATCGACGGAGGCGGATCGCGGATGAAGGGACTGAATCCCGGACAGCCGATCGTGATCGCGAAGGGGCTCGGGCGCCGCTTCGGCGAGCGGCACATCCTGAAGGGCGCGTCCTTCAGCCTGATGCCCGGCGATCGGGTCGGCGTGCTCGGCGTGAACGGCGTCGGCAAGTCGACGCTGATGAAGATCCTCGCTGGTCGCGACGCCGAGTACGAGGGCGACTTCCACATCGCCAAGGGCGCGACCGTCGGATACGTGTCCCAGGAGCCCGAGCTCGACTTCGACAAGAGCGTGCGCGAGAACGTCGAGGAGGCGGTCGCCGACACCCGCGACCTGCTCGCCCGCTACGACGGGATCCTGAAGGCCTGGGAAGACCCCGAGGTCATGGAAGACCAGGACCGGATGGACAAGCTCCTCGAGGAGCAGGGCGACGTCCAGGGCCAGCTCGAGGCCATGGACGCGATGGACCCCGCGGCCCTCGACGCGCGCATCGAAGCGGCGATGGAGGCGCTCCGGCTGCCCCCCGGCGACCGCGACATCGCGTCGCTCTCCGGAGGCGAGCGGCGCCGCGTGTCCCTCTGCAAGGAGCTGCTGGCGCAGCCCGACGTGCTGATCCTCGACGAGCCGACGAACCACCTCGACGCCGACACCGTCGCCTGGCTCGAAAACTTCCTCGCAGGCTATTCCGGGACCTACGCGCTCGTGACGCATGACCGGTACTTCCTCGATCGCGTCGCCAACCGGATGCTCGAGGTCTTCCATGGCGAGATCCGCTCCTACGACGGCAACTACTCGGACTTCCTCGAGGCCAAGGAGAAGCAGCAGGAGATCCAGGACCGGACCGACGCGAACCTGCTGAAGGCGGTCGCCCGGGAGCTCGAGTGGATCCGCTCGACGCCCGCCGCGCGACGCACGAAGTCGAAGGCGCGGATCGCGGCCTACGACGACCTCGTCGAGAAGGCGAGCCGGATCATGCCGGCGGAGGAGCTCGACCTGCGGATCCCCTTCGGCCCGCGGCTCGGCCAGAAGGTCGTCTCGATGCGCGGCGTCAAGAAGGCGTACGGCGACCCTGTCCGGGGCGAGAAGGTCCTTCTCGACGGTCTGGACTTCGACATGCCGCCGGGCGCCATCGTCGGCATCACCGGCGCCAACGGCCTCGGCAAGACCACCCTCGTGAACATGATCGTCGGTCGCGAGGAGCCGGACGAGGGCACGATCGAGGTCGGGGAGACGACGAACTTCTGCTACGTGGATCAGACGCGTCAGACGCTGCGCGACGAGCTCACCGTCTACGAAGAGGTCGCCGATGGCTCGGACGTGATCGAGTACGGCGAGAAGACGCTGTCCGTCCGACACTATCTCGCGCGCTTCCTCTTCAGCGGACCGATCCAACAGACCGAGGTCGGACGCCTCTCGGGCGGCGAGCGCAACCGGCTGCAGCTCGCGAAGATGCTCCGCAAGCCCTCGAACTTCATCATCCTCGACGAGCCGACGAACGACCTCGACCTGATGACCCTGCGCGTGCTCGAGGACGCGATCTCGGAGTATCCGGGCTGCGCGATCGTGATCACCCATGATCGCTACTTCCTCGATCGCGTAGCGACTCACATCCTCGGCTTCGAGGGCGACGCCGAGATCGAGTTCTGCAGCGGTGCCTGGGACTACTATGTCGAGCAGCGAGAGAAGCGTTGGGCCGAAAAAGGCGGGGCGAAATCCCAGAGCTTCAAGCACCGGAAGATCGGCCGTTAGGCGCCTGACATTCGGAAGAGGACGAGTCCATGATCCGACACATCGCGATGTTCACCCTGAAGGACGGCGCGCCCGAGGGCAGCGTCGAACACCTCGAAGAGGGCCTCTTTCTGCTCGCTCAGACGATCGAGGCGATCTCCGCCTACACCTACGGGCCGGATCTCGACCTGCGCGAAGGCACCTGGGATTTCGCGGTCGTCGCCGATTTCGAGACACCGGACGATTTCCGTGCCTACGCGGAGCACCCGGATCACGTCGCCTTCATCGAGGAGCGCCTGACCCCGGTCCTGAAGGACCGCGCGTCGCTCCAGTTCGAGCTGTAGTACCGCTCAGCGCGCTCTCAGAACCGATTCGCGCCCCGAATCGGCCGCCACCGGTTGACACCACGGCGTTCGCGCTCATCTCCTCGTTCGTCGCCCGACGATGTCTTTCGAGACGGTCTTTGAGGAGGTGCGCCCGATGCGCTTCGACAAGCTGACGATCAAGAGCCAGGAAGCGCTGCAGGAAGCGCAAGGACAGTGCAGTGCGCGAGGGCACCAGACCCTCGAGCCCGCGCATCTGTTGGCGGCACTTCTCGCGCAGCCCGACGGCAGCACCGTGCCCGTGCTCCAGAAGCTCGGGGTTTCCCTCGACGCGCTCGCCGGTGAAGTGGAGCGGGTGATCTCGCAGCTGCCGAAGGTGAGCGGCGGCGCGCAGCCTCAGATGGGGCAGCCGGCCTCGCGCGTGCTCCAGGCGGCGTTCGACGAAGCGACCGCGATGCAGGACGAGTACGTCTCGACCGAGCACCTGCTCCTCGCCATGGCGAAGGAGGAGAACGACGCGGTCGGGCGGATCCTGCGCGGCGCGGGCGTGACCGGCGACGGCATCCTCCAGGCCCTCCAGTCGATCCGCGGCAGCGCCAGGATCACCGACCCGGATCCCGAGTCGAAGTACCAATCCCTCGAGAAGTTCGGGACGGACCTGACCGACGCCGCGCGAACCGGCAAGCTCGACCCGGTGATCGGGCGCGACGAAGAGATCCGTCGCGTCATTCAGGTCTTGTCGCGACGCAGCAAGAACAACCCGGTCCTGATCGGTGAGCCCGGCGTCGGCAAGACGGCGATCGCCGAGGGCCTCGCGCTCCGCGTCGTCGAAGGCGACGTGCCGGAGACCCTCAAGGATCGGCGGGTCGTTTCCCTCGACATCGGCTCCCTGATCGCGGGCGCCAAGTACCGCGGCGAGTTCGAGGACCGCCTGAAGGCGGTGCTGCGCGAAGTCGAAGAGGCCGCCGGCCAGGTGATCCTCTTCATCGACGAGCTCCACACGATCGTGGGCGCCGGCAACGCCGAGGGTTCCGCAGATGCGGCGAACATGCTGAAGCCGGCTCTTGCACGCGGGGAGCTGCGCTGCATCGGCGCGACGACCCTCGACGAGTACCGCAAGTACGTCGAGGGCGACGCGGCCCTGGCGCGACGCTTCCAGCCGGTCTTCGTCGGCGAGCCGTCGGTCGAGGACACGATTTCGATCCTGCGCGGCCTGAAGGAGCGCTACGAGGTCCATCACGGCGTGCGGATCCAGGACGCGGCCCTCGTCGCGGCTTCGACCCTGTCCCATCGCTACATCACCGACCGCTTCCTCCCGGACAAGGCGATCGACCTCGTCGACGAGGCGGCGAGTCGCGTGCGCGTGCAGGTCGACTCGATGCCCGAGGAGCTCGACCAGCTCGAGCGCAAGCGCACCCAGCTCGAGATCGAGCGCGAGGCGCTCAAGAAGGAGGACGATCCGGCGAGCGCCGAGCGGCTCGAGTCCGTCGAGGCGGAGATCGCCGAGCTGCGCGAGCAGTCCGATGCCTTCAAGGGCAGCTGGGAGGTCGAGAAGGGGCTCATCGCCGCGGTGCGCGAAGCCAAGGAGCGCCGCGAGACCCTCACCGCGGACTACGAGCGCGCCGAGCGCGCGGGCGACCTCGAGCGCGCCGCCGAGCTCCGCTACGGCAAGCTCGTAGGGCTCGAGAACGAGATCGGTGACAAGCAGAAGGAGCTCGAGTCGCTCCAGGCGGCGGGCAGCGTGCTCTCCGAGGAGGTCACCTCCGAGGAGATCGCGGAGATCGTCTCGAAGTGGACCGGCGTGCCGGTGTCGAAGATGCTCGAAGGCGAGCAGGAGAAGCTCCTCGGGATGGAGGGGCGACTCGCCCAGCGCGTGATCGGCCAGGAAGAGGCCCTCGGCGCCGTCTCGAACGCGGTCCGCCGGGCGCGGGCCGGCCTGCAGGATCCGAGTCGGCCGATCGGCTCGTTCCTCTTCCTCGGTCCCACCGGCGTCGGCAAGACCGAGACCGCTCGCGCGCTCGCGGAGTTCCTGTTCGACGACGAGCAGGCGATGGTGCGAATCGACATGAGCGAGTTCATGGAGAAGCACGCGGTGTCGCGGCTGGTCGGGGCGCCTCCTGGCTACGTCGGATACGACCAGGGCGGAGCGCTGACCGAAGCGGTCCGGCGCAGGCCCTACAGCGTCGTGCTCTTCGACGAGATCGAGAAGGCCCACCCGGACGTCTTCAACGTCTTCCTGCAGATCCTCGACGACGGCCGCCTCACGGACGGCCAGGGTCGGACCGTCGACTTCACGAACACGGTCCTGATCATGACCTCGAACCTCGGCAGCGAGCACATCGTGTCCCTCGGTGCCGACGACGAGGAGGAGATGCGGCGGCGCGTGATGGACGCCCTGCGCGGCCATTTCAAGCCCGAGTTCCTGAACCGCGTCGACGACGTCGTGATCTTCCACGCACTGCGCGAGGAGCAGATCGGCTTCATCCTCGACATCCAGCTGCGCCAGCTCGAGAAGCGCCTCGAGGATCGGCGGCTCGCGCTCGAGCTGACCGACGCCGCGCGGGAGTTCCTCGCCAAGCGGGGCTACGACCCGCAATACGGCGCGCGGCCCCTCAAGCGGCTGATCCAGCGCGAGGTCCAGGATCCGCTCGCGATGCGCATCCTCGAAGGCGAGTTCGCGGAGGGCACGACCGTTCGCGGCGACGTGGACGAGAGCGGCGACAAGCTCGCGTTCAGCGCCTAGCGACGCGTCGAGTCTACGACGGCCCCGCGTCCGCTTCGCGGGCGCGGGGCACCGTGAACACGAAGCGTGAGCCGACGCCCATCTCGCTCTCGACGCGGATCGTGCCGCCCATCGTCTGCACGAGGTGACGCACGATCGAGAGACCGAGTCCCGTCGAGCCGACCGCCCGGGAACGGGCCGCGTCGACCCGGTAGAAGCGTTCGAAAATGCGGTCGCGTGAGGCTTCCGGGATCCCGATCCCGGTGTCCTCAACCGTGACCTCGAGCAGCTCCGCGTTAGGTTCGATCAGGACCTGGATGTGTCCGCCGGCGTCGGTGTAGCGGATCGCGTTCGTGAGCAGATTCTCGAGCACGTGCACGAGGGCCGCGCGGTCGCACCAGGCGTCCGGTGCGACGTCGGTCTTCAGCTCGGCTGCGAGGTCCGCGCGTTCGAGACGGCTGCGCAGGTCGACGAGCAGCTCCCGGGCGACCTTCACGGCGTCCACGCGGCCGGGGTCGACCGCCTCCGCCTCGTTCTCGATCCGCGCGAGCTGCATCAGGTCGTCGATCAGGTCGCGCATCCGGTTCACGTTGCGCAGGATCGTCTCGAGGCAGCGCTCGGCCTCGTCGCCTGAGAGTCCGCCCGAGGCCAGCGTCTCGGCGTAGCCCTGGATCGACGTGAGCGGCGTGCGCAGCTCGTGGCTCGCGTTGGCGATGAAGTCCCGGCGCACCTGGTCGACGCGACGGACGTCGGTCACGTCGTGAAACACCACCAGAGTTCCGGCCGCCGGCCCCTCGCTCGGGAAGCGCACGGCGTGCGCCAGCACCGTTCGCTCGGAGCTCGAGTGGAGGGCGATGTCGCGGACGACGTCGTCGCGGCTCCCCGCAGCCTCTGCGAGCAGCTCGCCGACCTCGGGGTGTCGAATGACTTCCAGGACCGTCCGGTCGCGCACCGGTCCCCAGACTCCGAAGAGTTCCCGGAACCCCGAATTGACGAGGGCGATCCGATGCTCGAGGTCGAGCACGAGCACGCCCTCGACCATGCCCGACAACACCGCCTCGAGCTGCTGGGCCTCGCGATGGGTCTCGTCGATCTCGCGGCCGAGTCGATCGGCCATTCGGTTCACGGCGCTCGCGGTGGCGTCGCGCTCGTCGCCGAAGGACCAGAGCAGACGGTGGTCGCGATTCCCGTTCGACAGCTCTGCGGCGAGCTCGCTGACCTGGCCGAGCGGATCCGTCGTCATGCGCGCGATGATCAGCGCGAGGACCGCGCTCGCCCCGAGCCCGATTCCCGAGAGCTTCAGGAAGTCCGCGGCGCCGAGGGCACCGCTCGGCGCGAGGACCACCGCCACCAGCGCGAGGCCGGTCGTGACGGTGGCGGCGAGGGCGAAGATCTTCCCGTGGAGTCGCTTCACTCCCGGAAGCGGTAGCCGACGCCGCGCACGGTGTCGATCAGCTCTCCGGCGCCGCCGAGCTTCTCGCGCAGCCGCTTCATGTGGGTGTCGACGGTCCGGTGCGTGACCGCGATCCCTTCTCCCCACACTTCCTCGAGCAGTCGCTCACGGGTGAGGACACGCCCGGGACGCCGCATCAAGGACGTGAGGAGCAGGAACTCCTTCGCGGTCAGCGTGATGACTTCGCTCTTCCACGTGCACAGGTGGCGCTCGACGTCGACGCTCAGATCGTGGTGCGACAGCTGCTCGGAGGCCGCGTCTCCGGGGCGCCCGCGTCGCAGGATCGCCTTCACGCGCAGGGACAGCTCCCGAGGAGAGAAGGGTTTCGTCACGTAGTCGTCGGCCCCGAGCTCGAACCCCACGATCCGATCGACTTCGTCGGAGCGGGCGGTCAGCATGATGACCGGCACGTCCGCGAGCTCAGGCGTGGAGCGCATCGTCTTGCAGACCTCGGTCCCGGGCCGATCCGGCAACATGAGGTCGAGTACGACGAGGTTCGGGCGCCGCCGTCGAAGCTGTTCGAGCGCCTCGTCGCCGGTCGCGGCGGTCTCGACCTCGTAGCCCTCCTGCGCGAGCGACATGCGGATCAGCTCGAGGATGTCGGGCTCGTCGTCGACGACGAGAATGTGGTGGGACATGAGCGGGGGATCCCTTCGTGGTCGGGGAGGCGCGTCAGGGGGCGAGCTTCTCGGCGTGTTTCAGGTTCACCGACTCGGCGGCGAGGACGACTTCCTCGGCGATGTTGGTCGCGTGGTCGGCGACGCGCTCGAGGTTCTTCGCGATGAAGATGAGGTCGATTTCCTGGCGCGAGCAGACGGGCTCGGACTGGATGCGCTCGATCGATTCACGGATGACCCGCTCTTCGGCGCGATCGATGTCGTCGTCCTCGCCGAGCACGTCTCGCGCCGTGGTACCGTCGAGATCTGCGAACGCCTGCAGCGCCCGGCTCAGGGAGCGGCGGCTATCGTCGGCCAGCGCGCGGAGGAGGGGAGGGGGCGTGATCGGATCCCGTTCGGCGAGACGCGTCGCGGAGCCCGCGATGTTGCGCGCGAGGTCGCCGATCCGCTCGAGATCCGTGGCCATCGTCTTGATCGCCAGCGTCTGACGCAGGTCCGAGGCCACCGGGGCGCGCAGCGCGAGCACGCTCAGGACGGCGGCGTCGATCTCGACATCGATTCGATCGATCTCGAGATCGTCGTCCACGACCTCGTTCGCCAGCTCGGCGTCGCGGGTCCAGACGGCGCGCAGACTCTTCTCGAGGATGCTCTCCGAGAGGCCGCCCATCCGCAGGGCGAGGTCGCGAAGGTGGTCGACTTCTCGGCCGATCTTCGCGGTGATCGTGGTGGACATGGACGGACTCCTCGGTGCGCGCGATTCGGGGGATGGCCGATTGGATAGCCCGGGGGCGTGACGATTGCGTGGCGCCGGCGTGGCAAGTGGCAGAACCACGACGATCCAATGGGTTGCGGCGCTCCACGTCGACGCCACGCTACCACTGCCCGATCGGTTGTCACCGAAACGTCACGAATCCGTCACGCGACAGGTGCGGTGGAATCGGCGTCATCCGGCAAAATCCGGCCAGCAAGACCCCCGCCCAGGCGCGCCCGCGCCACCCGGGGCGCTCCGACCGGGACCGGCGGAGACGCACCCGGCATTCGACCTTTGGGGGCCGAGCGAGGGGACCGTTGAACGAGTTGCTGTGGCTTTCGCTGCCCGTGCTCGCGTTCGTGGGGTGGAGCGTCGGTCGGAATCGCGCGCTCAGCCTGGTCGGCGGTCCCACGAACGGCGACGAGAGTCGAATCGAGCTGCACTCGCTCCCCGCGCACTACGGGCAGTTCGTCCTGCTCTGGGCCGCGCTGCCACCGCTCGCCGTCCTGATCGCCTGGACCTTTCTGGCTGGCGCGCTCGCCGACGGGTGGGCCTCGGTGCAGCTCGAGAGCAGCGGTCTGTTGGCGGAAGGGGAGACCCCCGCTCGGGTCCTGGACGAGGTCCGGTCCGGCATCGCCGTGTTGGTCGGGGAGGGGGCGAACCCGGTCCACGTCTTCGCCGCGGACGTGCTCGATCGCGTGAACGGCACCCTGTCGCTGGCCCTGCTCGGCGTATTCGCCGCGGCGGCCGCGGGGGGGCTCCTCTTCGCGCGGCGACGCATCACCATCGCTCTTCGCGCGCGCAACTACGTCGAGCGCGCTCTCCAGATCGCACTCCTCGTCTGCTCGATCGTCGCGATCCTCACGACGATCGGGATCGTCGTCTCGCTCTTCTTCGAGGCGATGCGCTTCTTCCAGCTGGTGAGTCCCTTCGAGTTCTTCTTCAGCACGCAGTGGAGCCCCCAGACGGCACTGCGCGCGGACCAGGTCGGCTCCTCCGGTGCTTTCGGCGCCGTCCCGATCTTCGCGGGCACGCTCCTGATCACGGCGATCGCGATGTCGATCGCAGGTCCGGTCGGACTGATGGCGGCGATCCACCTGGCGTTCTACGCGAGCGAGTCGGCCCGCAAGTGGATCAAGCCCGTGCTCGAAGTCATCGCCGGCATTCCGACGGTCGTCTGGGGAAGCTTCGCGGCGCTCACCCTCGGTCCGCAGGTACGGCAGCTCGGCGAGACGCTTGGCCTCGAGGTAGCGCTCGAGAGCGCGCTCGCTGCCGGGCTCGCGATGGGCGTCATGATCATCCCCTTCGTGTCCTCGCTCTCGGACGACGCCCTGGGCGCCGTGCCTCGGTCGCTACGCGAAGGCTCCCTCGCGATGGGCGCCACGGAGTCGGAGACGATCCGCAAGGTGATGGTGCCGGCGGCGCTGCCCGGGATCGTGGGCGCGTTCCTGCTGGCGGTGTCGCGAGCCATCGGCGAGACGATGATCGTGGTGATGGCAGCGGGGCTCGCCGCGAACCTGACGGCCAACCCTTTCGCGGCGGTGACGACGGTGACCGTGCAGATCGTCACCCTGCTCACGGGCGACCAGGAATTCGACTCGGCGAAGACCCTGGCGGCCTTCGCGCTCGGGCTCACGCTCTTCTTCGTGACCCTCGGGCTCAACCTGATCGCCCTGCGTGTCGTGCGTCAGTTCCGGGAGGAGTATGAGTAGTCCGGCCCCGACGACCGAGGCGGCGCGTGCCGCTGAGCTGCGCCTCCGACGCCGCTACCGCGCGGAGCGCATCTTCCAGGCCTGCGGCGTCGCGGCGATCCTCTTCGCGCTCGTGGCACTCCTCGCGCTCATCGTCTCGATCACGTACCAGTCCTCGAACGCGCTCACCCACACGTTCGTGGTGCTGGACATCGAGCTCGATGCGGATCGCGTGGATCCCCTCGGCGACGGAACCGACGAGAGCCTGTCCCAGGGCAACTACGTGAAGCCGATCCGCGCCGCCCTTCGCGCGCGCTTCCCGGACGTGACGGGCCGCAAGGGCAAGCGTCGGCTGCATCAGCTGATGAGCGACGGCGCGGAGTACGACCTGCGTGACGCCGTGATGGCGGACCCGTCCCTCGTCGGCACTACGCATTCGATCGCGTTGCCCATGTCCGACGACGTCGATCTCTACCTGAAGGGCGACATCTCGGGCGAAACCGACGAGGCCGATCGCCGCGTGTCGGACAAGCAGATCGCCTGGATCGACCAGCTCGAACGCGACGGGCGAATCCGGCACGAGTGGAACACGCGCTTCCTGACCGCGGGCGACAGCCGCGAGCCCGAGTTGGCGGGCATGCAGGGCGCGATCCGCGGCTCGTTGCTGACCCTGCTCGTGACGCTCGTGCTGAGCTTCCCGATCGGGGTCGCGGCGGCGGTCTACCTCGAAGAGTTCGCGCCCAGGAACCGCTTCACCGACATCATCGAAGTGAACATCAACAACCTCGCCGCGGTGCCCTCGATCATCTTCGGGCTGCTCGGCCTGGCGGTGTTCCTGAACGTGTTCGGCATGCCGCGATCGGCGCCGGTGGTCGGCGGCATCGTGCTCGCGTTGATGACCCTGCCGACGATCATCATCGCAGGACGCGCGGCGCTCTCGGCGGTCCCGCCCTCGATCCGGGAGGCGGCTCTCGGCGTCGGCGCCTCGCCGACCCAGGCGGTGCTCCACCACGTGCTGCCCCAGGCCCTGCCCGGCATCCTGACGGGCACGATCATCGGCATGGCGCGCGCCCTGGGCGAGACGGCCCCGCTCCTCATGATCGGCATGGTCGCGTTCATCGCGGACCTCCCGGGCGGGTTCAACGATCCGTCGACGGTCCTGCCGGTCCAGATCTTCCTCTGGAACGACGCGCCCGAGCGAGCCTTCGTGGCGAGGACCTCCCTCGGCATCGTGGTTCTGCTGGGATTCCTGATCACGATGAACGCTGCGGCGGTCTGGGTGCGCAGCCGCTTCGAGACGAGGTACTGATCGTGAAGACGAAGATGGAGACCCGGGACCTCGACGTCTTCTACGGAGACAAACAGGCGCTCCAGGGCGTGGGTCTCGAGATCGGTGCGAACCAGGTGACCGCGCTGATCGGGCCCTCGGGCTGCGGCAAGTCCACCTATCAGCGCTGCCTAAACCGGATGAACGATGTGGTGCCGGGCTGTCGCGTCGAAGGTGCCGTCACCCTCGACGGGGAAGACATCTACGATCCCGACCTCGACGTCGTGAAGCTGCGCGCCCGCGTAGGCATGGTCTTCCAGAAGCCGAATCCCTTTCCGAAGTCGATCTACGAGAACGTCGCGTACGGACCGCGCATCCACGGCGTCGCGCATACGAAGTCCGACCTCGACGACCTCGTTCGGCAGAGCCTTTCCAAGGCGGGTCTCCTCGCAGAGGTCGAGAACCGCCTCGACGAGCCCGGTACGAGCCTCTCCGGCGGCCAGCAGCAGCGTCTCTGCATCGCGCGCGCGATCGCGGTCAGCCCGGAAGTGATCCTGATGGACGAGCCGTGCTCGGCGCTCGATCCGATCGCGACGGCGCGCGTCGAAGAGCTGATCGACGAGCTGCGCGAGCAGTTCACGATCGTGATCGTGACGCACTCGATGCAGCAGGCAGCCCGCGTGTCCCAGCGTACGGCCTTCTTCCACCTCGGCATCCTGATCGAAGAGGGCGACACCGAGAAGATCTTCACGAATCCGGCGGAGCAGCGAACGCAGGATTATATCACGGGCCGCTTCGGCTGACCGATCGGGCGACGCGCATCCCGTCGATACGAGACGTTCCGTCACGCAGCGCATTCCGGCGACCCTTGCGCGCATCCCCTACAGTGTCCGAATGGCGCCGCTTCGCGGTGCCCGCCCGGAGGTGTGAATGGGATCAGTCGAAGTGACGGCGATCTCGCTGCCGCGAGAGACGGAACGCTTCGTCAAGACCTGGTTCGACATCTACGCCGACGAGCCCCACTGGGTCCCGCCGCTCTACTTCGAGCGCAAGCGCTTCTTCGACCCCGCGCAGAACCCCTACTTCGAAGTGGCCGAGGTCGCCTACTTCATCGCGCGCCGCGGCGGTCGCGACGTCGGCACGATCGCCGTCAGCATCGACGCCGTCTACCAGGACCACGCGCCCGGCACGGCGTTCTTCGGGTTCTTCGAATTCGTCGACGACGAGGAGGTCGCCGGGGCGCTTCTGGGCGCGGCGCGGGAGTGGTCGATCGATCGCGGCATGACCCGGCTGATCGGTCCCTTCAACTTCAACACGAATCACGAGTTCGGGCTGCTCGTCGATGGCTTCGACGACGATCCCCTGGTCGCGAATCCGTACAACGCCGCGTGGTATCCGCGGGTCTACGAGGCGATCGGGCTGCGCAAGGCGATGGACTGGTACGCCTACCATTGCGACGCCGAGATGGCCGGCATCCAGAAGATGATCAGGGTGTCGAACCGGATGATGTCGCGGCACCCGGAGATCCGCGTCCGCCCCCTCGAGCTCGCGCGCTTCGACGAGGAGGTCGAGCGGGTGCGCGCGATCTACCGCGACGCCTGGGAAGAGAACTGGGCGCACGTCCGGGTGACGGACAAGGAGTTCGACTTCATCGCCGGCGGCTTGAAGCAGCTGATCGACCCCGATCTCTGCTTCGTCGCGGAGGTCGGCGAACGGGTCGCCGCGATCTCGGTGACCCTGCCGGACTTCAATCAGGTCGTGAAGCGCATGAAGGGCCGGGTGCTGCCCTTCGGATGGATCCACGTCCTGCGCAAGAAGAAGCTGATGAACCGCGCGCGCGTCTTCATGTTGGGCGTCGCGCCGGAATTCCAGTCGCTGCCCCTTGGCGCGGCGCTCTACGCGCGTACGTTCGAAGTCGCACTCGGCAAGGGGTATCGCTACGGCGAAGCCTCGCTCATCCTCGAGAACAACACGCGGATGCGCGGCGCCCTCGAGAAGATGGGCGCCCGGATCGACAAGACCTACCGGAACTACGAGATCGCTCTCCAGTCGGAGGCGATCGCAACGAAGGAAGGAGCCCCCTGACATGGACATTCAATGGCACGTCGTGACCGATCTCGATGGTGTGCGCCGCGAGGCCGCCGAGGCCCGGATCCGCAAGCTCGGAGAAGGCCAGAAGGACCTGATCCACGTCGTGGTCCACGTCGAGGGCAGCAACCATCATCAGCACGGCGCCGCCGAAGCCAAGATCCGCTGCCAGGCGAAGGGGCGAGAGCTGATCGCCCACGAGCGCGATGAAGAGCCGGAGATCGCGCTGACGCGGGCGGTCGACGTCTTCGAGCGCGAGGTGCACAAGATGCGCGCGAAGCGTCGCGACCGACGCGGCGCCGCACGCCCGACGCCGGTCGAAGACGAGCCCGAAGAGGACGAGTTCGGGGAGGACGTCGCGGTCGGCGATTGAGGCCAGGATCCATCCCCGGAATCGACTCAGCTCCCATCGCAGCGGCAAGCGGCCGGCAACGTCCGCGACCGCTGCGATCGGAGATCGTGGATCTCCGGCGAAACACCGATTCGAAGAGGACGCCTTCGCGCGAACCTGGGCGCGGCGACCACAGGGGACACCCTGAAGGAGAATGTCATGAGCGCACCGCAGGACTACGGCCAGACGGGCGTCCCGATCGACCAGCTGGGCGTCGACGCCCGAGCCGACTTCATCACGAAGACCTACAACCATCTGATGGGCGCGATCGTCGCGTTCATCGGCATCGAGCTGCTGCTCTTCGGCTCGGGCGCGGCCGAGCCGATGGCCGCGGCGATGATGTCGTTGCCCGGCGGCTGGATGGTGATCCTCGGCGCGTTCATCCTCGTCGGCTGGCTCGCGGACAAGACCGCCCTCCAGTCGGAATCCGTCGGCGCGCAGTACGCCGCGCTGGCGGGCTACGTCGTGATCGAAGCGGTGATCTTCGTGCCGATGCTGGTATTCGCGAATGCGACGGCGCCCGGCGTGATCTCCAGCGCAGCGATCGTCTCGCTGCTCGGCTTCGGCGGCCTGACCGCGATCGTGTTCACGACGCGCAAGGACTTCAGCTTCATGGGCGGGATGCTCAAGTGGATGGGCATCCTCGCACTCGTGGCCATCGGTGCCTCGCTGCTCTTCGGCGCCCACCTCGGAACCTGGTTCTCGGTCGCGATGATCGGGCTCGCGGGCGCGTCGATCCTCTACGACACGTCCAACGTGCTCCACCACTACCCCGAGGACCGCTACGTCGCGGCGTCGCTGTCGCTCTTCGCGTCGGTCGCGCTGCTCTTCTGGTACGTGCTCCGGCTCTTCTTGTCCTCGGACGACTGAGTCGCGCCGACGGGGGCCCACTCCCGCGCAGAACGTTCTCGCATCCGACTGATTCCGTTGAGACTGAAGTCCGACGGTGTTGCGGCCGATATGCTTGCCAAGTGCGGGGGGCTACCCGACCATCAGTCACCCCCCTCCTGAACGGTGGTCGCTCTGATGCCGACCGTGTGCTGCGGCGCCGGTGACCGCCCTCGTCGCGCCCTGGCAAACCGGAGGCCCACCGATGGCGGAGTCGGATCCCGAGTCGAACCCCAAGGACATCGCCCTGGGGGATTCGGACCCGCAAGAGACGCTCGAGTGGCTGGAAGCCCTCGACTCTGTCTTCGAGCGTGAGGGTGTCGAGCGTGCCCACTTCCTGATCGGACGGCTGGTCCGCCGCGCCCGGCGCAAGGGCGCGCACCTTCCGTACCGCGCGACGACCGCCTACATCAACACGATCACCGAGGCGCTCCAGGCGAAGAGCCCGGGCGATCCCGCCCTCGAGGAGCGCATCCGGTCGTTCATTCGCTGGAACGCCATGGCGATGGTGGTCCAGGCGAACCGCGTCGATCCGTCGCTCGGTGGCCACATCTCGTCCTTCGCCTCGGCGGCGACCCTCTACGACGTCGGTTTCAACCACTTCTTCCATGCGCGGACCGAAGACCACGGTGGCGATCTGCTCTACATCCAGGGGCACTCCGCGCCGGGCATCTACGCGCGCGCCTTCCTGGAAGGCCGGCTGAGCGAAGACCAGCTCCACAACTTCCGGCAGGAAGTCGAGCCGGGCGGGCTGTCGTCGTATCCGCATCCGCGACTCATGCCGGACTTCTGGCAGTTCCCGACGGTCTCGATGGGGCTCGGTCCGCTGATGGCGATCTATCAGGCGCGCTTCATGCGCTACCTGCACGACCGCGGCGTCGTGGACACGAAGAAGCGCAAGGTCTGGGCCTTTCTCGGGGACGGCGAGACCGATGAGCCCGAGAGTCTCGGCGCGCTCTCCCTCGCGGGTCGAGAGAAGCTCGACAACCTGATCTTCGTCGTGAACTGCAACCTTCAGCGACTCGATGGTCCGGTGCGCGGCAACGGCAAGATCATCCAGGAGCTCGAAGCCAACTTTCGAGGCAACGGCTGGAACGTGATCAAGGTGATCTGGGGCGGGCGCTGGGATCCGCTGATCGCCAAGGATCGCAATGGTGTCCTGCGCAAGCGCATGGAAGCGGCGGTCGACGGCGAGTACCAGGCCTATCAGGTGCGCGGCGGAGCGTACACGCGCGAGAAATTCTTCGGGACGGATCCCGAACTCCTCGACATGGTCGCGACGATGTCCGACGAGGACATCTGGCGCCTCAATCGCGGCGGGCACGACCCGCACAAGGTCTACGCGGCCTACGCCGCGGCGATGGCCCACGAGGGCCAGCCGACGGTGATCCTGGCCAAGACCGTGAAGGGCTACGGCACGGGCGAGGCGGGCGAAGGCCAGAACGTCACGCACCAGATGCACGACATGGCCGAGTCGGCGCTGCGCGCGTTCCGGGACCGCTTCAACATCCCGATCTCCGACGACGAGATCGGGAAGGCGCCGTTCTACATGCCGGACGCCGACAGTCCCGAGATGCAGTACATGCACGAACGGCGGCAAGCCCTCGGCGGGTATCTGCCGGCTCGGAAGACCGACGCCCCGGCGCTCGAAGTGCCCGAACTCGAGGCCTTCGACGCGCTGCTGAAGGGCACGGGCGATCGCGAGATGTCGTCGACGATGGCGGCGGTCCGCATCCTCCAGGTGTTGACCCGCGACAAGCAGGTCGGCAAGCACGTCGTACCGATCGTGCCGGACGAGAGCCGCACCTTCGGCATGGAGGGCATGTTCCGGCGCCTCGGAATCTACTCCTCCGTGGGTCAGCTCTACGAGCCGGTCGACTCGGACCAGGTCGCCTACTACCGCGAGGAGAAGGACGGGCAGATCCTGCAGGAGGGGATCAACGAGGCGGGCGCGATGGCGTCCTTCGTCGCCGCGGGCAGTAGCTACGCGAACCACGGCGTGCCGATGATTCCGTTCTACATATTCTACTCGATGTTCGGCTTCCAGCGCATCGGGGATCTCGCTTGGGCGGCCGGCGACATGCAGTGTCGCGGGTTCCTGCTCGGTGGCACCGCCGGCCGCACGACCCTGGCCGGCGAAGGCCTGCAGCACCAGGACGGACACAGCCACCTCCTCGCGAACACGATCCCGAGCTGCGTCTCGTACGACCCGACCTTCGCCTACGAGCTGGCGGTGATCGTGCAGGACGGCCTGCGCCGCATGTTCCGGGACGGCGAGAACATCTACTACTACCTGACCGTCATGAACGAGAAGTACCCGCAGCCCGAGATGCCGGCGGGCACGGAGAACGGGATCCTGAAGGGGATGTACCGATTCCGCGAGGGGCAGGGCGGGGGACCGCGCGTCCAGCTCATGGGCTCGGGAACGATCTTGCGCGAGGTGATCGCCGCGGCGGAGATGCTCGAGAAGGACCACGGTGTCGCCGCCGACGTCTGGAGCGTGACCAGCATGAACGAGCTCGCCCGTGACGGGCAGGACGTGGAGCGCTGGAACGTGCTGCATCCCGGGGACGAGCCGCGCATGAGCTTCGTCGAGCGGCAGCTGACGGGGACGACGGGGCCGATCATCGCTGCGAGCGACTACATGCGGCTCTATTCCGAACAGATCCGCGCGCACGTGCCGCACGGTCGCGATTACCGGACGCTCGGGACCGATGGTTGGGGGCGCAGCGACGGGCGCGAGAAGCTGCGTCAGTTCTTCGAGGTCCACCGCAACAACGTATGCGTGAGCGCGCTTTCGGCCCTCGCGGACGACGGCGCCGTCGACCGCGATCATGTGACGCGCGCGATTCGCAAGTACGGACTGGACACGGACGCGGCCTCGCCGCGGACGCGTTAGGTCGGGTTCGGTTCGGGAGCGAGACCAGGTGGCCGTGCGCATCGACATCCTTGTACCCGACATCGGCGACTTCGAAGACGTCGAGGTCGTCGAGCTGCTCGTCGCGAAGGGCGACGAGGTCGCCTTCGACGATCCGCTCGTTAGCGTCGAGAGCGACAAGGCCACGATGGAGATCCCCTCGACGGCGACGGGCACCGTCCTCGAGATCCTCGTGTCCGAGGGAGACCGCGTCTCCGAGGGGAGCGTCCTGGTCGTGCTCGAGGGCGAGCCCGGCGAAGCCGCCTCCGAGGCCCCGGAAGCCGAGTCGACTCCCGATCCGCCGCCCACGCCGCCGGTCGCCGTAGACGCGCCGCCCGCCGCGGATCCCGCGCCCACGCACGAGGCCGCCGCGGTCGTGCCCGCGCCGGTCGCCCGGGAGCTCTCCCCCGCCGCTTCGCGACCGGTCCCCGATCGCGAGGGCGTGCCCCACGCGAGCCCGCTGGTGCGTCGTTATGCGCGACAGCTGGGTGTCCCGATCGAACATGCGAGCGGCACCGGTCCCCACGGCCGGGTCCTCGTCGACGACTTGCGTAAGACGGTCCGCGAGCGCTTCTCCGGGGAGCCGGCACCGAATCCCGGCGGCGGGATCCCCGCCGTGCCGAGCGTCGACTTCGCGCGCTTCGGACCGGTCCACGAAGAGCCCCTCACGCGGATCCAGAAAGTGTCCGGACCGGGGCTGCAGCGGAGCTGGCTGAACGTCCCCCACGTCACGCAGAACGACGAAGCGGACATCACCGAGCTCGAGCGCTTCCGTCGTGACCGGCGCGAAGTCGCCGCGGAGCGGGGCGTGAAGCTGTCGCCGCTCCTGCTCGTGATGAAGGCCGTCGTCGTGGTCCTGCGCGACTTCCCGAAGTTCCGATCGTCGCTCTCGCCCGAGGGCGACCAGCTGATCGTCAAGGACTACTACCACCTCGGGATCGCCGTCGATACCGAGCAAGGGCTCGTCGTCCCGGTCATCCGCGACGTCGATCGCAAGGGAATCTTCGAGCTGGCGGAGGAGGTCAACGCGACCGCGGAGCGCGCACGCGCGCGCAAGCTCGGCCCCGACGATCTCGCAGGCGCCTGCTTCACGATCTCGAGCCTCGGCGGGATCGGTGGGGGGCACTTCTCGCCGATCGTGAACGCGCCGGAGGTCGCGATCCTCGGCCTCTCGAAGACGCGAATCGCACCGGTCTGGGAGGGACCCTCTCCCCTCGACGCGCACGACGACGGCGAATCGCCGCTCGCGGAGGGCGCGGGGCGCTTCGTGCCGCGTGTCACGCTGCCCTTCTCCTTGTCGTACGACCACCGGGTGATCGACGGGGCGGACGCGGTCCGCTTCACGTCGCGCCTGGCGCGCGTCCTCGCGGATCCGGGCAACCTGCTCCTCTAGGGCGGCGGATCGCTCCGAGGTTCACCCGGTTCGCTGTCGGGTATTCCTGGGCCGCCGATCGACCGATCCAGTCTCCGGAACTCCGCGCGCTTCGTCGCGCGGATCGAGGCGCGATCGCGCCGCTGGAGGAGTCGACGTTGAGCGAGGCGTTTCGGGTGCTGCGCGTCGCGTTCGAGAGCCGGGAGGCCCTCGAGCGCGAGTACGAGGCGAACCTCGCGAACGGGGGACTCTTCCTGCCGGGCCATCTCGAGCTGCTCTACGGCGAGCCCGTGATCGTCTTCGCGGAGCTGCCCTTCGTCGATCGGACGATCGAGCTCGAAGGGCGGGTCGTCCAGACCATCCCGGTCGAGTTCGAGCGCAACGGCGGCCGCGCCGGGGTCGCACTCGAATTGAGCGATTCGCCGCTCCGGGTTCGCCAGGTGTTCGAAGAGGCCCTCGGTGAGCCGATCCTCGATGAGGTCGAGACCGGGCAGGGTCATCGCCACGCGCAGCGCTCCGTGGCGCATGTCCGCGCCCGGGTGCGGGTGCCCGGCGTGACGGAGATCGAAGGCACGACGCGCAACCTGAGTCTCGCCGGCGTGCTCGTCGCGATCGAATGCGAGGCGCCGCCCGTCGGTCAGGAAGTGACCGTCGCGATCGTGCACCCGACGACCGGCGAGGAGCGCGGGATCGCGGGCCTGATCGCGCGCCACGACGTATCCGACGACGGCCGCGTGCGCGGCATCGGCATCCAGTTCGCCGTCGCGCCCGAGGACGCCGACGCGACGATCGCCTACCTGAGTCAGGTGAAGGCCTGCGAGCACGCGCGCCGACTCGGAGGCATCACCGGGTCGATCGACACCCTCGGCCTGAACGACCTGATCCAGAGCTTCGGGCAGTGCGTGCCCTGCGGTCGTTTCACGCTGATGAACCGCGGCGAGGTCGGAACGGTCCACGTCGCTGGCGGCATCGTCACCAGCGCACAGATGGGCGCCGCGATCGGGATCAAGGCCCTCGTCCGCATGGCCTCCTGGGAGGACGGAAGCTTCGAGTTCCACGCGAATCAAGAGCCCGACGAGGACGCGCCGATGCTCGGCCTGCCGATCGAAGCGGCGCTGCTCGAGACCGCACGTTTCATCGACGAGTCGACCACCCGGAGCGGGCCCTCGCTCCCCGCCGACGCCGGACTGCGCATCGAGCACCGCGAGATCGATCTGGACGACCCCTCGCTGTCGAAGGTCGAGGGCCAGATCCTGGATCGTGCCGGGGTCGGGATGAAGGTGGCGCGCCTCCTGGACACGATTCAGGAGCCCGACGCGATGGTCGAGGCGGCCATTCTGTCGTTGATCGAGCGGGGCGCGGTCCGGCTCGAGACCGCGAGCTGAGCGCGGTGCGGCCCGCGACCCGCAGCGCAGACGCAACGAAGGCTCAACACCGCGGCACTTCTGACCGATCCTGAACCATGCCTTCGACTCCTGACGCCGAGCCCTCCGCCTCCGCCTCTGACTCCGCAGCCGCGGCGCCCACGGTGGACGCGCTGCGGGACGTGAGCCTGCGATTCGGCGAGTTCGGTGACCGCTTCGAGCAGGCGGGCGCGGTCGGACTGGTGGTCGTCGGTGCGCCGATGCTCTCGGAGATCGAGCGCCGCCACGGCGAAGACGCGCGCGTGCGCTGCCTTGCGTCCCTGCACGCCCGAGTGCTCGAAGTCGCGGAAGAGCGGCTTCGAAGCGACTTCGCGGTGTGCGCCGCGGAGCCGGGCTACGACGAGGTGATGGTCCTGCTCTTCCGCAAGCCCGGGAGCGCTGGCTTCTTCCGGACGGAGATGCCCGGCTTCCGCCAGGAGTTCGTGCGGGCGCTGCAGACCGAGGGACAACAGGTCTTCTATCCCTACCGACGCGGCGGGGTGAACCTGCCGACGGGCATCGCGGTCGAGCTCCGCAATCCCCAGTTCGGACTGTCGACGCAGCTGCGGCGTCTGATCGACGAGGCGCGCCGCGACTGTGCCTTCGCCGTCGAAGCCGCGCGGCGAGAGACGCGACACGACCTGCTCGAGACGATCCTCGACCACCGCATCTACTCCGTCTACGAGCCGATCGTCGAGGTCGAGTCGCGGACGGTCTACGGCTACGAAGCGCTCGCGCGCGGCGCCGAGGGCTCCCGCCTCCATTCTCCGCTCGCGCTCTTCGGCGCGGCCGAGGAGCACGGTCTGGTGTTCGAGCTCGACTGCGTCTGCCGAGAGAGCGGGTTGCGGGGTGCGGTCGACTTTCCGGCGGGCACCAAGCTCTTCCTCAACATCCGACCGACGACGATTCACGATCCGAGCTTCCAGGAGGATCGGCTGATCGAGACGCTCCAGAAGCGTCAGCTCGCGCCGACCGACGTCGTGTTCGAGATCTCGGAGCAGGAATCGATCCGCAGCTTCGCCGCGTTCAAGGAGATGCGCGACTTCTACCGGAGCCTCGGCTTCCAGTTCGCGCTCGACGACACTGGAGCTGGCTACGCGGGCCTCGAAGAGCTGCTCGAGGTCGAGCCGGACTACATCAAGATCGATCGCGCGATGGTCTCCGGGGTCGACCAGGACCCGGCGCGCCAGGATGTCCTCTCCGCGGTGCTACAGCTCGCGGATAAGATGGGCGCGCAGGTGATCGGCGAGGGCCTCGACACCCTCGAAGAGCTCGAGATGCTCGGCCGCCTCGGCATCCGGTTCGGCCAGGGCTGGCTCTTCGGCCACCCGACCCCGCTCCGCGCCAACGACTAGCGCTCGCTGGCACACACGTTCGTTGGGCGGTCTTGCGCGGCCTCCGGTCGGGGGACGGTGCGCCCCGCGGCGAATGGCTCGCCCGCATAGGCGTGGGGGTGTTCGATCGTGGGCGGCGTGCTCGCTTTCGGCCCTGTGTGGCGATGCCGGCGCTCGGGCTGCGCTTTATTTCGCCGCGAGACGCCCCGACCCCCGACCTCCCCGTGTTGCGTAGGGGGGACGTGCGCACCGCTCGCTTTATCGGGGGCGTAACGCGAACGCCGTGCCTCGGTGGGAGTGAGTGGCTCGGGGGCGGCTGCGGTGAAATCAAGCGCAGGCGCGTCGGCCGCTCCGTTCAGCTGTGCGGTGCGAAGCACGCCGCGCGCGAAGCGTCGCGAACGCTCGTAGCGCCGAGCCATTCACCGCGGACGTCACCGCGCCGCGAACGACGAGCGAGCAACGTGCACGCGCAGTGCGTCAGGCGAGCCGCTTTGCCAGGAAGGCGAGGACGGCGTCGCTGAAGGCGTCGTTGCGGTCGCCGGCGACCATGTGGCCGGCGCCGGAGACGTCGGCGAAGTCGGCGTGGGGGACCTGTTCGAGGAAGGTTTTCGCGCCCTCCGCCGAAAGCAGGTCCGAGGCCTTCCCGCGGACGAGCAGCGTCGGCAGCGTGAGGCCCGCCGCGGCCGCGTCGAGAACTTCCTGGGAGACGAGCTTCTGGTCGGCGACGTTCTCGTCCGGTTGCATGAAGGCCGGATCCCAATGCCATCGCCAGCGACCGTCCTCGCCCCGGCGGAGGTTCTTCTCCAGGCCGGAGACGTCCTTGGGGCGTGGGCGGTGGGGGTTGTAGGCCGCCACGGCGTCCGCGACGTCTTCGAGGGTGGCGAAGCCGTCCATGCCCCCGCGCATGAAGTCCATGATGCGCTGCGCGCCGGAGATCTCCATGCGGGTCGCGATGTCGACGAGGACGAGCGCGCGGGCGAGATCGTTCCCGGCGCTGTGGACGGCGAGCAGGGACGAGATGCCGCCGAGGGACGCGCCGATCAGGACGGGGGGCGTCTCGAATGCCTCCGCGACCGCGACCACGTCGTCTGCGAAGCCCGTGCTGCGGTAGGCGCCGTCGGGATCCCAGTCGCTCTCGCCGTGTCCGCGGAGGTCGACCGTGACGGCGTACCAGCCCCCCTGCGCGAGTCGCTCGGCAGTGCCGCTCCAGGAGTGGCGCGTCTGCCCACCCCCGTGCAGCAACACGGCGGGCGGATTCGTGGAATCACCGAACGCATCGGCCGCGAGCGCGAGGCCCTGGCTCCCGGTGAACGTTCGGCGCTCGACGGGAACGTCGAACTCTTGCATCGCCATCGGGGCGGTTCTCCTGACAGAAAGGGTGGGTCGGGTCTCAGACCCAGGGGGCGCCGACATCGAGGCCGACGAGTCGCTCGCTCTCGGACCAGAGCCGGGCAGCCACGTCGAGATCCTGCGCGAGGGCGGTCGTCTCGGCGGGCTTCTCGTCGATGAAATAGGTCCCGTTCGGCGCGTCGACGTCGGGATCACTGCTCAGGTAGATCGACGTCGAGGCCCCCTGCGCGGGCGTCTTGAAGAAGATGCCGACGATCGGGACGATGACCCGCGCGAGCAGGCCAGGGTTGTTCGTGCCGAGCCGCGTCGAGACCGCGCCCGGATGCAGGGACCACACGCGCACGTCGCGGCCCTCGAGTCGCCGCGCCAGCTCGACCGTGAAGAGCATGTTGCAGAGCTTGGACGCACCGTAGACGCCCATCCACTTGAAGTTCCGTCGCTCGGTGTGCAGGTCGTCGAGATCGAAGGTCGCGAACTTGTGCGCCCCGGATGCGACGTTCACGATCCGCGCCCCGGGTGTCTGGACGATCTTGGGCAGTAGATCGTGGGTCAGCAGGAAGGGGGCGAGGTGGTTCACGCCGAAGGTCATCTCGTGACCGTCGGGCGTCTCTTCGCGCGCGAGCATCGTGACCGCGGCGTTGTTCAGCAGCACGTCGATCTGATCGAAGGCCGAGTCCAGCTCGGCCGCGACGCGCCGAACGTCTTCGAGACGCTGCAGGTCGGCGTAGAAGAGGCGGACGCACTCGCGACCCGTGGCCGCCTCGATCCGGTCCCTCGTCTGGATTCCGCGCGTCTCCGAGCGACACACGATTGCGACGTCGGCGCCCCGCTCCGCGAGCGCGAGGGCCGACGCCTCTCCGATCCCGGAGGTCCCGCCGGTTACGATGCACGTCTTGCCCTTCATGCGTTCACGCCTCCTGCGGCTCGGGTCGTCGCGGTGGGCGTCTCGGCGAGCGTCTCGAGGAAGAAGTCGGCCACGCGCTGAGCGAGCCAGGGATGCGTGTCCGCCGCGGTTCGGAGCTCCGAGACTGGACGCGGCGGGCGCGGCACGTTCGGGCGCGGCGTGTTCTCGTGGACCTTGTGCAGGAGCTCGATCCCGTCGCAGAAGTGGAAGTGGTCGGCGCGGTCGAGCCACTCGATTCGTGCATGCCCGCCGAGGCGCGCGAAGAGCGGCTCGACGCTGGTCGCGCGGTCGACGAGGACGTCGTCTTCGGCGGCGAGCACCAGCGCGGCCACGTCCGGGGCGAGGGGCAGCTCGCCCTCGGCGAAGGCGCGGCGCCCGACGAAGGGCTCGCTGGCCGGCGCGAGGCAGCAGACGCTTCGTACGCGCGGCTCGAGGGCCGGGATCTTGAGCGCGGTCCAGCCGCCGTAGGAATGCCCGGCGACACCGAGTCGCGTCGGATCGATCTCGGGCAGGCTCTGCTTCGCGTGCGCCTCGTCGACCAACGCGGTGACGATGCGCTGGACGTCGAGGGGACGCTGGGTACGCGCGCGCAGGTGGACGTCCCGTCGTTCGTCGTCGGTCTCGAGGCGAAGCATCTCGTCGAAGGTGTTGCCGACGTGGTCGGGCGCCGCGACGACGAAGCCCCAGCTCGCGAGGTGGGTCGTGAGGAAGGTCGATTGCTGCCGGAGGCCGGAGTTGCCGTGGGAGAAGACGACGAGCGGGTGGGGCGCGGCGTCGTCGGGAGACAGGTTCGGCGTCGCGCGATGGGGCATGCCCAGGGGATGCGGCGCATCGTCGCGTTCGTGCACACCGACGCGCGCCGGGTACCAGAGCTCCGTCGGGAGGACGCGGTCCGGATCGAGCGGATCGTTCGGCGATGCGATCTCGGTCTGGATCACGCCGACGGGATAGGGGCCCCGGAGGCCGGTGTCGCTCGCAGGCATGGCGAGTGTGTAGCCATCGGCGAGGGTGCGCACACCCCCGGCGGACCCGTCGCGCAGAACGCCGCGTGTCGAGGGAGCGGGGCTCCGTGCGCGAGACGACTCGTCTATTCCTCGGCCAGGATGTCGATGAGCGCGATCGTGTGCAGCGCCGGAGCTGCCCCCGCTTCGATCCGTCGCTCGTCGAGATCGGCCACCTGCGCCAGGAAGCGTCGGTCGCGCTCGGCGGTGACGTCGAAGTTGGACGCGATGCCGGCGCGCAGGAAGGGTTCGGCGAGGAAGCCGAACTGGGCCGAGAGTTCCGGCCGAAAACGCGCACGGAGCGCCTCGCAGAGCGCGTTGCGCGGGCGCTGCGGACAGGCCGCGAAGGCGTCCTGCCAGCTTCGGCAGACCGTCCCGTCGTCGAGACGCGTGTACCGGTCCGGCATCAGCGACCAGATCCGATCGCCGATCGCCGCGACGTCGGCGGGGGGCGTTGACACGGACGCGCCGGTCGCTTCGGCGAAGAGGAGGGCGACACGTCGCTCGCTGGCGTCTCGCAGGACCTCGAGCCATGCGGTGGGGTCCGCCTCGTGGGTCAGGAGCGAGAGGCTCACGATCACGTCCGCCTGTGTCGCGTGGATCAGGTCGGCGAACGCGCTCGGGTCGGCCGGCGCCGTCTGCTGGACGAGCAGCTCACCGATCGGCGTCTCGATCGGCAGGGTGTCGTGGCTCGCGTCCGCGTTGGTGTCGGCGACGTGGATCTCGAATCGATCCGGACCCACGGACACCAGCGCTTCGGCGAACTCCGGCGCCAGATGTCGCACCCCGCGTCCGACCAACAGGATCGAAGCCGGGCGGTCGATCGATTCATGGCGCCGCGCGAGGGGCGCTCGGAGCAGATCGCTGAAGCGGTCGATTCCCATCGGTCCGAAATGACGTCGCACCTGATCGTCGAGCCAATAGGCGAAGACGCGGGCCGAGGCGCTGGCGCCGTCGATCGGGGAGATCGCGCGAAGCTCCGATTCGGGTGGAGCGACCTGCGCGGCCGTCGGCCCGGGCGTAGGTGAGGTCGCAATCGGGGTCGCAATCGAGGTCGTGGGCGCGGTCGTCGACGAAGTGATCGGCACGGCGATCGCGGCGTCGGCGACCGGGAGGTCACTCGTGAGCGTCGCGCGCAGGCGCGTAATCAGCTCGAGGCTGCGAGAGTGGCGGCTGCGTTCGAGCTCGTACTCGCGTCGCGCGGCATCGAGGGCGCGATCCTGGGCCTCGAGTCGATCCTGCATCGCCTCGAGCTGGTCCCGGCGCGTGTCGTCGAGCGCATTCCGCTCGCCGAGAGCGGCTTCGAGACGGGCGCGTTCCGCGCCGCGGGTCTGGAGCTCCGCATCGAGGGCGCTCACGCGGGCTCGAAGGCGTTCGACCTCGTCGCTCGCGAGGGTCGTCGAGTCGGAAGGGTGAGGGTGTTCGGTCGCGCCGCGGGAATTGCCCTCGAGCGCCCGGATCTGCGCATCGCGTTCCTCGATCGTGGCATCGCGTTCGCCGAGCAGGGTCCGCAGGTCGCCGAGCTCTGTCCGCCGAGCCTTCAGCTCGTCCTGGAGGCCGCGCGTGCGCTCGCGAGCGAGGGCCAGCGTCGACTCGTGCTCCCGGAGTTCCGCGCGGGCGATCTGGAGTTTGCGGCCGAGTCCGAGGATCGTCTCGTCGGCGTCGAGGGCACGCGTCGCCGCGCGTGCTTCGGAGGGCGCCGTTTCGGACGGGTTCGGGCGGATCGCTTCGGACCGCGATCCCGGAGCCGTCGCCGGTGTCGGGCTCGCGAGGAGCGCGAGCGGGCCGGTCGTAGCCGCAGGGCGCGTCCGTGAAGGGCGGGCGGGTTCGGCGTGCTCGACCGTCGAGTTGCGGGCGACTACCGGCCGCCGCTGCCAGCCACTGCCACTGCTGCCGGGCTCGCTCGCTCGATCGGTCGCCGGGGCGGAGGGCTGGCGAGGTTCCGGCCGAACCACGCCGAGCGCCTTCTGAGCTTTCTCGAGGGCCGCTCGGCTCTCGCGTTCGCGCTTGCGCGCGTCCGCTGCCAGGCGGCGAGCGGATGCGGCGTCGAGGAGCGTGCGCGCCGGCGGCTCGACCGTCTCGTCCGACGGAGAGGCCATCGCGTCCGCCTCGTGTTCCGTCCCCGGACTCGCTTCGCGCGCTTCCGGCGCCTGCCATTTCTGCTGAAGGGCCTCGATCTCCTGGGACCGCATGTGCAGCGCCGCCCGCAGTCGCTCGACCTCGTCGCTCTCGGCTTCGGGGGCCGGCTCCGGAGGCGCGGCCACTCCTGCGATCGTGCTCGGGTCAGCGAGCAGCGCGAACCCGGCGAGGGCGTCCGTCTCGCTGGCCGAGGGCGCGGCCTCCGCGACCGGCGCGGGCACTTCCGGCTCCGGGCCGGCCGGTGTCGCGTCCGCGGCTCCGCTTGCGCTCGAGCGGGCGGCCTCACGCGCCTTCTTGCGACGCTCGCGCCGCTTCTGACGGCGATCGCGTCGCTCTTCGGGACGATGTGTGATCGGATGCGGCACGCCTGGCCCTCACTGACGCGGGTCTCCTCTCGTCATCGGACGAATCCGAGATCGCTTGAGGAAGCAATGCGTTAGGCGAGGATGTGCGGCGCGATTGCGTGCGGGTGAACGGGTGAAACGAGAAGCGGGCCCCGGCCGATCGCCGGAGCCCGCTTCGGGTGAACCCTGGAGATCGGACTAGTTCATGCGGAAGCGCGCGCCCATCTTCTGACGTCCGGCGTTGATCCCCTTGAGCTCCTCCATCGCGGCCGCGGCGACATCGGCACCGGCGACCTCGTCGTCCTCGCCCTGGAGCTCGTCCATGTCGACCCACGCCTGGTACACGTGGCGCGTGCGGTCGGTGATGATGCCGGCCTTGAGGAGCGTCTTGATCAACACACGGAAGATGTTCGTGTTGTTGGTCATCTGCGAGCGGCGATCCTCGTCCGAGAAGTTCTCGAGGATGGCGGCGCGCACCCATTGCCAATCGAGCCCGAACTCGCCGTAGATCTCCTGCTTCTGCTCGGCGTTCACGAGGTTGAAGAGCAGGACCTGGAAGGCCTCCGCGGCCCACAGCTCGACGTGCTCGTGCTCTTCCTCGTTCAGCTTCGGGATCGTCTTGTCCGCCCAGATCTTCCCGAATTTGTGGTGGAAGGCCTCGTCGGACATCGTGAAGTGGATCAGGCGCCGCAGGAGCGGATCCTGGGTCTCACGCTGGATCGTGGCGAAGGCACCCATCGCGAGGCCCTCGATCAGCATCTGCATGCCCACGAGCTTCTTGTAAACGGCGCCGGTCTTCACGATCTCGTTCATCAGACCCTGGAGCGTCTTGCCGGAACGCAGCGGGGTGCCCCAGCGGGTTCCGATGTAGTTCGAGAAGCCGGTGACGTGGCGGGCTTCTTCGCGGGTCTGGTTCGCGGCGTACTCCATCGCGCCCGGATCGCGCAGGATCTGCGTCAGGCTCGCGGAGAGCGACAGCGCGCCCTGTTCGCCGTGCAGGATGCTCGAGAGCACGAAGCGCGTGTTCTGGTTCGCGAGGCGGATCTGCTGGCTCGCGTCGAGCTTGTCCGCGACCGCGGTCTGCAGCTCGATGCAGAAATCGCGGGGCATGATCAGCTCCTCGTCGAGGTTCATCGGGTTCGAGTCGAAGTCGATGTAGCGCACGTCGGTCGGGTCCCAGAAGTGATCGACCGTCGCGGCGATGATGTCGTCGAACGCGTCGGTCCGGTCCGCATAACGATCGACTTCGATCAGGGAGTCGAAGTTGTCGCGATCGACGGTGTTGTAGATCGGGTCGTAGGTGATGTGGCGTTCGCTCATTGCGATGCGTCTCCATCGGGCGTCTTAGGGTTGAAGTCGGTCGGAGCGGATGCGTCCTGTCCGCACAGGTCCACGGCCTCCTGGCGAGAGTGGCGGGAACCGAAGAGCTGGAAGTGGGTCATCGTGCGGATCACTTCGTCGCGACGCGCACGCCTCGGATCCTCCGCCCACCAGACGAGCACCTGCGCCCACATGCCGACGATGGCCTGGGCGAGGACGTCGGGATCGAAGGCGGGATCGCGCACGCCCTGGGCAGCGAGCTCACGGCGCCGGGCGCTCACGCCCGCGGCCAGGCGTTCGAGGATGCGGCCACCGACTTCGCTCGACTCGCCGCCGCGCGCGAAGGCGATCAGCAGGAGCTCGCGCTGTTCTTCGGCGAAGCCCACGAGGGCGTCGGCCTGGCCGTAGGCGATGTCCGAGATTTCGGTCTTGTGCGCGGAGACCGCGAGCAGTCGCTGCTCGAGCTCGCGGGCGGCTTCCTCGGCGAGCTCGTCGAAGAGGGCGTGCTTGTCCTTGAAGTGGAGGTAGAACGTGCCCGCGGCGTAGCCCGCCGCCTCGGCGATCGCGTGGGACGTCACGGCGGGCAGCCCGTGTTCGGCGAAGAGCCGCCGACCCGCCTCGAGGAAGCGGGCGCGGGTCGCCTGGGCGCGGGTCTCGCGCCGGCCGCTCGGCTGGGGTCGGGTATCGCTCATGGCCTCACTGACGTCTACGTCATTCAATGACAGTAACGTCAGTCTGCGGGCCAGGTAAACGGGAATCACCCTGACTGAGGGGTCTGCCCTTTGGGGGGAGCCGCCGTCAGGCGGCGAGTACCAGCCAGCGAAGCGTAAAGCCCCCTCAGGCGGCGAGTACCAGCCAGCGAAGCGTAAAGCCCCCTCAGGCGGCGAGTACCAGCCAGCGAGGCGTAAGCCCCCTCAGGCCGGCGCCGCCCCCGGCTCGCAAGCATCGGCGCAGGCGGGATCGGCCTCGGGGTCGCCGGAGCCGGGCTCGATCTGGATCGTGGTGTGATCGATCGCGAAGCCCTCGCTCAAGGTCGATCGCACGCGCTGGAGCAGCCCCTCGGCGTCCCGTTCCGGCGCGATCACCAGGTGGCTCGAGAGCGAGATCTCGCCGCTGCCGATCGTCCAGACGTGAAGACAGTGGACGCTCTCGACGCCCTGGACGCCGACCAGCGCGTCCCGGATCTCCTTCGGGTCGAGATGCGCGGGTGCGGTTTCCATCAGCACGTCGAGGGCTTCCCGGATCAGGTGCCACGCCGACAAGAGCACGAGCGCGCTCACGATCATCGATACCGTCGGGTCGAGCCACAGCCAGCCGAAGGCCCAGATGCCAGCTCCGGCGATGATCACGCCGACGCTCGCCAGGGTGTCGGAGAGCACGTGCAGCCAGGCGCCGCGCACGTTGAGCGATTCGCTCCGGCCGCCCTCGAGAATCCAGAGCCCGATCAGGTTGATCAGCAGACCGCCCGTGGCAACGACGATCACGCCCTCGCCGGCGACGTCTCGGGGGGCCATGAAGCGCTCGACCGCGTGGGTCGTGATGAAGATCGCGACGACCGCGAGGGCGAGGCCGTTCGCCAGCGCGGCCAGGATCTCGGCGCGGCTGTTGCCGAAGGTGCGTCGACCCGAGGCGGGGCGCGCCGCCATCCAGACCGCGAGCAGCGACAGGGCGAGGGCCGCGACGTCGGACACCATGTGGAGCGAGTCCGCGAGCAGCGCCAGGGAACCGGTGAGGAGTCCGCCGACCAGCTCGATCCCCGCGTAGCCCAGGGCGAGGAAGAGCGTGAGCAGCAGCCGCCGCCGGTTCATCGTCCGAGCGTCGCCGTGATCGTGGGCGTGCCCGGCGTGCGAAGAGTGCGAGTGTGCGTGCGCCATGTCCTTCGATCGTCTTCTCGGACTAACGCCCGACCGACTTGGCCATGCGATCGATCGCGTCCGCGAGAATCGCCCGCGAGGTGCCGAGATTGAGCCGCGCGAAGCCCTCCCAGCCCTCGCCGAAGAGTCGACCCTCCGTCAGCGCGACCTGACCGTTGCGCAGGAAATGGGCAGCGGGCGGGCCGTCGAGGCCGAGGCCGCGACAGTCGAGCCATGCCAGGTAGGTCGCCTCGGGGCGCACGAGGGTGATCTCCGGCAGGCGCTCCGCGAGGCGGTCGGTCACGAAATCGCGGTTTTCGGCCAGGTAGGGAACGACTTCGTCGAGCCACGGTTGCGCCCAACGCCAGGCAGCGATCGAGGCGTAGAGGCCGAAGAGGCCGATGCCCCCGCGGATGTGACGGTGGAACACGGTATTGAAGCGCCGCTGGAGCTTCGCGTCGCCGAAGTGGGCGATCGCGGTCCGCAGCCCGGGGATGTTGAACGCCTTGCTCGCGGAGGTGAGGGTCAGTGTCCGCTTGGCGACCTCGGGGCCGAGGGTCGCGAACGGGACGTGCTCCCGGTCATCGAAGACGAGGTCCGCATGGATCTCGTCCGAGACGACGACGAGGTCGTGTTCGACGACGAGCCGCGCGACGCGTTCGAGCTCGGCGAGCGTGTAGACGCGACCCGACGGATTGTGCGGATTGCAGAAGAGGAGGAGCCGCGTGTCCGCCGTGATCTGCCCCTCGAGCGCGTCGAGGTCGAACGTCATGCGGTTCCCGTCGATCCGCATCCGGTTCTCGACGAGGCGCCGCCCGGTGTCCGCGACGGAAGTCAGGAAGGGCGGGTAGATCGGGGTCTGGACGACGATGCCGTCGCCAGGCTCGCTGAACGCTTCGAGCGCGACGTACATCCCCTGCACGACCTCGGACAGGATCTCGACACGGCGAACTTCCGGACGCCAGCCGAAGCGCTCTTCCATCCGCTCGCAGAAGACCTCGGGCAGACCCGTGTGGGCGAGGCCGATCGGGTAGCCGACGTCGCCACTGTCGACGAAGCGGCGCAGCTCGTCCTGGATCGGGCCTGCGATCGGGAAGTCCATCTCGGCGACCCACGCGGGCAGGACGTCGGCGGGGTAGGTGTGCCACTTCTCGCTTCGGCGCGTGCGCAGCACGACCGGGTCGAGCTCGTCGAGGATCGCCGGCCGATGGCGCATGGCGCGCTCGGCCTCACGAAGGACTGCGTCGGATTCGCTCGGGCGGTCGCCGCCAGAGAGCGCCTGGACCAGTGTCGCGGGCGCGCCCGCGCGCTCCAGCAATGTCCCGGCGTCGCGTCCGAGAATCTCGAACGTCTCCGCGATCGGATCGACGCGCTCATCGAGCGGGCGGATCTCGTCCTCCTGCTCCGGATCGACGTGCCAATGCGGGTTGACCGCAAAGGCGTCGAAGCGCAGCCATTCGCGCGTCGCGCCGTCGCTCCCAGGGCCGATTGCACGAAGGGTCGGCCCCCCGCCCTCCGCTTCGCGGCGGCGTTCGATCCTCAACGCGAGGCCGCACCAGGAACCGTTCCAGATCGCCGTCATGCGGGCAGGGTAGCGGGCACGGTCCATTGCCGGGAGCGCGGCGACTTCCGTTCAGATCGGAACGCTATGATCCGATGAGTTCCGGGGGCATGGGCGGATCCATGGCCTGCGGCGCCCTCGGGCGCCACTTCACGGGTGGGGGGCCCGAATGTCGGACGCGGACAAGCTGGTCCGGATCGAGATGCCGCAGCTTTCTTCCGGTGCAGAGGAAGAGAGCGAGGGGGCCACGCTCGCGAGCTGGCTGGTCGCCGCCGGTGACGAGGTCGAGCAGGGCGAGGTGATCGCCGAGCTCGAGACCGACAAGGCGACGGTCGAGCTGGAGAGCCCCGCGTCCGGACGCCTCGTAGAGATCGCGGTCTCTGAGGGGACCGAGGGGCTGCAAGCGGGCACGCTGCTCGGGACGATCGAGTCCGAGGGCGCGCCGCCGGTCGAAGCGCCGACCGAAGAAGCCGCCAATTCCGCGCCTGCGGTCGATGCGCCGGTCGTCGCGCCTGCCTCCGAAGTGTCGGATTCGCCGGACGTCGCCCCGCCGATCGTCGATGATCCGGCCGGCGGCCGATCGACGCCCCTCGCTCGCCGCGCCGCCGAGGCGAACGCGATCGACGTCGCCACGCTCGAGGGCAGCGGCCCCGGCGGGCGCGTCGTCGAAGCGGACGTGCTGCGGGCGGCGGGTGCCGCGCCGACGGAGTCTCTGCAGGCCACGCCGACCGAGTCGCTGCAAGCCGCGCCGCTTCCGGAGATCGTCGACGTCGAAGACGGCGTGCGAATCGAACGGCTGAGCGGGATGCGCAAGACGATCGCGCGTCGCCTGACCGAGTCGAAGCAGCAGGTGCCCCACTTCTATCTTCGCAGCCGCGTGCGGATGGACGAGGCGATGGAGGTCCGCGCGCGACTGAACCAGGGACTCGCGAACGACGGGGCCGGGGTCAAGATCTCGTTGAACGACTTCGTGGTGCGCGCCGTCGCGGGCGCGATGCGCGACGTGCCCGAGGCGAACGTCCAGTTCGCCGAGGACGGCATGCGCGTCTTCGATCGCGTCGACGTGAGCGTGGCGGTCGCGACGGAGGGCGGATTGATCACCCCGGTCGTCCGCGACGCGGACCGGCTCGGCCTCGCGGCCCTGGCGGACGCGATCCGCATCCTGGCGGTCCAGGCCCGCGACGGCAGCCTGCGCCCCGAGCAATACCAGGGCGGCACCGTCACCGTCTCGAATCTCGGCATGTATGGGATCGAGACCGTCTACCCAATCCTGAACCCGCCGCAGTCGTGCATCTTCGGCGTCGGCGCCGCCGAAGCCCAACCGATCGTGCGTGACGGGGAGATCGGCGTCGGCCACATCGCTATGGTCACGCTCGCTGCGGATCATCGCGCGGTCGACGGCGCCGTCGGAGCACGCCTTCTTGCAGCCGTGCGAGCGCGTCTCGAAGATCCGCTCGGAATGATGCTCTAGGCGGCCACGCGGACGCCGAAGCGCCCCGGGACCCGTCCCAGCGCACAACGAACGGTCGAGAGGGACGAATTCGAATGAGTGAGGCGCAGTACGACGTAGTGGTGATCGGCGGAGGGCCGGGCGGGTATCCGGCGGCGATCCGGGCGCGACAGCTCGGCCTCTCGGTCGCGCTCGTCGAGCGAGAGCACCTCGGCGGGATCTGCCTCAACTGGGGCTGCATCCCGACCAAGGCGCTGCTGCGCACGAGCGAGATCCATCACCTGATCGAGCGCGCCGGCGACTTCGGTTTGTCGGTCGGCGACGTGTCCATCGACATCGAGAAGATCGTGAAGCGCTCGCGGCAGGTGTCCAAGCGGCTGAACACCGGCGTGAAGGGCCTGCTCAAGAAGAACGAAGTCACCGTCTACGACGGGACCGGTCGACTCGCCGGCGCGGGCCGCGTCGCGGTCGACGCCGCCGACGGGGCGACCACGGAGCTCGGCGCCGGCAGCGTGATCCTCGCGACCGGGGCGCGCGCCCGGTCACTCCCGGGCCTCGAGCCCGACGGCGAGCTCGTCTGGAGCTACAAGGAGGCGATGGTGCCGACGGCGCTGCCGGCCCGGCTTCTCGTGGTCGGCTCTGGCGCGATCGGGATCGAGTTCGCGAGCTTCTACAACGACCTCGGCGCGGACGTCACCGTCGTCGAGGCGCTCCCGCGCATCCTGCCGGTCGAGGACGAGGAGATCTCCGGTCTCGCGCACAAGCAGTTCGAGAAGCAGGGCATGACGCTCCACACGAGCGCAACCGTGTCCCAGCTCGACAAGAAGGACGGTGAAGTCACGGCGACGATCACGCCCGAAGGCGGCGATCCGATCGTCGCGACCTTCGATCGCGTGATCCTCGCCATCGGCATCGTCGGCAACGTCGAGGGCCTCGGACTCGAGGGCACCGGCGTGGAGGTCGACCGGACGCACATCGTGGCGAACGAGTGGACGGAGACCGGCGAGGCCGGCGTCTACGCGATCGGCGACGTCGCCGGCCCGCCGTGGCTCGCGCACAAGGCGACCCACGAGGGCGTGCTCTGCGCCGAGCGGATCGCGGGGGAGTCGGGCGTGCATCCGATGCAGACGGAGCGGATTCCGGGATGCACGTACTGCCGACCGCAGATCGCGAGCGTCGGTCTCTCCGAGGCGGCGGCCGTCGAAGCCGGGCGTCAGGTCCGGGTCGGTCGCTTCCCGTTCCGCGGAAACGGCAAGGCGATCGCCCTCGGCGAGATGGAAGGCCTCGTGAAGACCGTCTTCGACGCCGAGACCGGCGAGCTGCTCGGAGCCCACCTGGTCGGAGCCGAAGTCACGGAGCTGATCCAGGGCTTCGTCGTCGCGATGAACCTCGAGACGACGGAGGCGGAGCTGATGCACACGGTCTTCCCGCACCCGACGCTCTCGGAAATGATGCACGAGTCGACCCTCGACGCCTACGGTCGAGCGATCCACATCTGAGGAACCGGATACGAAGATGGCCGACCAGCTGCTGCAGATCCAGGGCCACGACGCCCGCAAGGACGACGAGCCGAAGCGCCCGCCGTGGATCCGCGTTCGGCTCTCGGCAGATCCGGAGGTCGAGCGCACGCGCGAGCTGATGCGTCGTCTCGAGCTGAACACCGTCTGCGAAGAAGCGGCCTGTCCGAACCTCTCCGAGTGTTGGGCGGACCGGCATGCGACCGTGATGATCCTGGGCTCCGTGTGCACGCGCGCCTGCGCCTTCTGCAACGTGGACACGGGAATGCCCGACGCGGTCGATCCCCACGAGCCCGAGCACCTGGCGCGCGCCGTCGGTGAGCTCGGGCTACGCCACGTGGTGATCACGAGCGTCGACCGGGACGACCTGTCGGACGGCGGGGCGGGGCAGTTCGCCGAGTCGATCGAGCGCATACGCACGTCCGCGCCGGACACGACGATCGAGGTGCTGACCCCGGACTTCCGCCGGAAGCCGGACGCCCTTTCGGCCGTGGTCGCCGCCGGGCCCGACGTCTACAACCACAACCTCGAGACGGTGCCGCGCCTCTACAAGCGCGTTCGCCCCGGCGCCGACTATCGCCACTCCCTCGACCTGCTGGCGAGCGCGAAGCGGCTGCGCTCCGAGGTGTTCACCAAGAGCGGCATCATGGTCGGCCTCGGCGAGGAACGCGACGAGGTCCGCCAGGTGATGGACGACCTGCGCGCGGCGGACGTCGACTTCCTGACCGTCGGGCAGTACCTGCGGCCGACGCCGAACCATGCGCGCGTCGAGCGCTACGTCCCGCCCGAGGAGTTCGAGGAGATCTCCGAGGAGGCGCGGGCGCGGGGCTTCCTCGTGGTGTCGGCGACGCCGCTCACGCGTTCCTCGTACCACGCGGAGGCAGACTTCCGCCGGCTCCAGGCGACGCGCGAAGCGCAGCTCGTGGCGGGCTGATTCCGAGCCCTGGTCCGGTGGCGACGGTGGTGGCGATTCAGGCCGAGGTCGGCGCCGCGCCGATCGACGCGTCCGCGCGACGCAGGTCCTCGGGACTCGTCGGCGGTAGACCGGCTTCCGCGGCGCGCTTCTGACAGGCGATGTAGATCGCCTGCTCCGAGAGGCGGCGGCGTTCGATCCGGCCCCCTTTGTTCACCGGATTGAAGAGCGGGCCGGCTTCGGGGCCGCGAATCAGGATCCAGCGCTCGAGCGCCCGGCGAGCATCATCGTTCGCGGCGAAGCGCCGCGGCTGTCGTCCGCCTGCGCCGCGAACGATGAGCACACCCGTAGAGAGGTCGTAGTCGGTGAGCTCCAGGGACACGGCCTCGGAGCGGCGCAGGTTCGCGCCGTAGAGGAGCGCCAGCAGCGCTTCGTCCCGGGCACCCGCCGGGCTCGAGTCGCCGGAGCAGACCTGGGCCAGCTTGCGGAGCTCGACCGCGCCCAGGCGGTTCGGCTTGCGCGGGGACGCGCCGCGCACCGGCGGCAGATCGATCGCGCGCTGATAGGCCTCCGCCGACATCAGTCCGCGCCGCCAGCACTGCTTGAGCACCCCGCGTAGCGCCGCGAGGTGTTTATTCGCGGTCGCCGGGGCGAGGGTCGCGGTCAGTCGCGTGCGCAGGGCGGCAGTGTGCTCGATCCGAAGCATGTGCCAGGGCAGGTCGTGCGGACCGCAGCGCCCGTCCGAGGCCCAGTTCGCCAGCTTCGTGAGCGCTTCGCGCATGGTGCGCCGGGAGCCCTCGCCGAGCTGCTCGAGATACGCGGCCGCGGGATCGAAGCCATTGGGCGAAACAGCGGTGGCATCGGGCTCATCGTCTACGACGAGGGGCCGCTGGCTCCAACCCTCTGAATCTGCAGTCATTCCTGGCTCCTCGGTCGGCGCCACCGCTCGCCTGGAGCGGGGTTCGGGACGCCATTGATCCGCGTGACCGGTCGCCTATCAGGATCGGCGACGGGCCGTCTCGCCGGTATCGGGCAAATGCCGTAGAGGTCGCGTCGAAAAGCGCCCGGCGCGCTGCTCAGGGCTGTCTCGCGTTCGACCGAAAGACCCGGAATGACCAATCCCTTCTTCCAGCTCGGCGCCGCGTTCGCGGGCCTGGTGGTCTTCGCGATCGCCGCCCTCGAGGGCGAGGACATCGCCCAGTCGGTCGGTCTGATCGAAGAGGACGAGCCCGTGCTCGTGTTCGAGATCCCGCATCCGCAGCATCTTGCGAGCGTGCGCCACGCGATCGCCGACGACCGGGTCGTCGAGGACCGCGAGATCGGGTTCTCGACCCAGGGCGGCCGCGTCTATGTGCAGGATGTGGCGCAGGCTGGTGACTTCATCGAAACCGCCGGCTGGGTCGACCAGCCGGTCCAGATCGTCGGGCTCGGCATGGATACGAAGGAAGAGGATGAGTCGTCCGGCGAGGCGTCGCCCATGACGCGCGAGGAGCGCCTGGCGAAGCTGCAGTCCCTGGTGCACAAGCCGACGCTCTCGCGAGGCGAGCAGCTCTTCGTCCTGCGGGCCATGAACGACGGGATCGAGATCTAGCGCTACTCGCTCGCCGGGCGCTTGAGGGCGCTGTTCTCCCGGTACCAGTCGATCGTGTGCTCGGCGTTCTCGCGCTCGCCTTCGAGGAAGCGCTCGACCGCGGCTCCGAGCCGAGCGTCCGCGAGGAAGTGCGCGCTCCAGGTCGGACTCGCGTCGAAGCCCCGGACCTGCTTGTACTCCCCGCCTGCGCCCGGCTCGAAGCGGGCGAGCCCGTTGTCGATGCAGTGCTCGACCGCCGCGTAGTAGCAGACGTTGAAGTGGAGGTGGCGCACCCTCTTCGTCGCGCCCCAGTAGCGGCCATAGAGAGCGTCGCCCTTCTCGACGTTGAAGGTCCCGGCGATCTTCTCCCCGTCCTGTTCGGCGACGATCAGGCACAGGCGATCCTTGAATCGTTCGAGGAGCAGCTCGAAGACCTCTCGGTTCAGGTATTGCCGACCCCAGGCGCGCACGCGGATCGTCTCCAGGTAGAAGTCGAACATCGGGCTCACGAGATCCGGAGTGACCTCGTCGCCCCGGTAGCTGCGGATCGTGACGCCTTGTTTCTCCATCTCGCGTCGCTCGCGCTTGACCTGGTTGCGTCGCTTGCTGCGGAAGGCGCCGAGATAGTCGTCGAAGGTCTCGTAGCCGCGGTTGTGCCAGTGGTACTGGAGGCCCATGCGGGTGTGGAAGCCGACCGCTTCGAGGGCCTGGGCCTCTTCGGGGTGGCAGAAGTTGACGTGCACGCTCGAGAGGTCGTTGCCCGTGCAGATCTCGCGGAGGGCGGCGCCGAGCTGCGGGATCCAGTGGCCCGGATCCTGGCCGGGGGCGACCAGGAAACGCGCGCCGGACACGGGGGAAAAAGGCACGCCCACCAGCAGCTTCGGGTAGTACTCGATCCCGGCGCGGTAGGCCGCGTCGGCCCAGCCGAAGTCGAAGACGAACTCGCCCTCGCTGTTGCTCTTCAGGTAGAGGGGGCTCGCGGCGACGATCCGGCCGTCCTCGCGGGCCACGAGGGGGCGGGCATCCCAGCCGCTGTGGCCGCCGACGGCGCCTGCTTCTTCGAGGCTGGCCAGGAAATTCCATTCGAGGAACGGAGATTCGTCGCCGACGAGCGCGTCCCACTCCGCCTGGGGGAGGTGCGAGATTCCGTCTTCGAGCTGGATCGTGAGCTTGGGCGCGCCATCGGACATGCAGGCCGGAGTGTAGCTGCGCGCTCGCGACGGGCCGCTCGTTCCGACGGGTTCGCCGGATCGCTATGCTCCCGGCGATGATCTCGACCGTCCTGATGGCGGACCCTCCGGGAGGAGGCGATCCGCCCAAGCCCTTCGACCCGTCCAAGGAACGCGACCGCGGACTGGGGATCAAGGAGCGCGCGAAGACCGAACGGCCGGCGCGCTTCAAGGTGATCCTCTACAACGACGACTACACGCCCATGGAGTTCGTCGTCCAGGTCCTCGAAAAGGTCTTCCGGAAGAGCCCCTCGGCGGCGACCCAGATCATGTTGCAGATCCACCGGGGTGGACTCGGCGTGGCCGGTGTCTATGTGCTCGAGGTCGCCGAGACGAAATCGGCGACGGTCCATCGAATGGCAGAGGAGCGGGGCTACCCGCTCCGCACGGGAGTCGAGAAAGAATGAGCGCGTTCGGCCGGGATCTCCAACTCACGCTCCACGCGGCCCAGCGCGAGGCCATCACGCGCCGCCACGCGTACCTGACGATCGAGCACCTGCTCTACGCCCTGATCCACAACGAGGACGGGGCGCGGATCCTGCTCCATTCCGGGGCCGACGTGGACGGGCTGCGAATCGAGCTCGAGCGCTTCTTCGACGAGGACCTCGAGGCAGTGCCCGGCGACGAAGAGATCGACCTGATGCAGACCCTCGCGTTCCATCGCGTGGTCCAGACCGCGATCGATCACACTCGGAACGCCGAAAAGGACGAGGTCGAGGTCGGAGACCTGATCGTCGCGATCTTCAACGAGCCGGACGCTCACTCGATGACGCTGCTACGAGGACAGGGCGTCTCGCGCATGGACCTGCTCCGCTACATCAGCCACGGCGAATCGAAGCTCGGCGACGGCGGGGGGGTCGGGGAGGGGCTCGGCGGCTCGCCGATCCTCGGCGGCGACGCCGAGGGTGTCCCGGCGGATCCGTTGGCCGCGTTCGCTTCGAACCTGACCGACAAGGCAGCGGAGGGGAAGCTCGATCCCTTGATCGGCCGTGGGCCCGAGCTCGACCGCGCGATCCACATCCTCGCGCGCCGCCGCAAGAACAACCCGATCTTCGTCGGCGAGACCGGGGTCGGGAAGACGGCGCTCGCGGAAGGCCTCGCGCTCCGCATCCACGAAGGCCGCGTCCCGGAGGACCTCGAAGGCACCGAGATCCACGCCCTCGACCTCGGCGCGCTGCTCGCGGGCACGCGCTATCGCGGGGATTTCGAGGAGCGCTTCAAGGCGCTGCTCAAGGCCCTCGAGGAGCGCGAGCGCTTCATCCTCTTCATCGACGAGATCCACACGATCCTCGGCGCCGGCTCGGCGCAGGGCACGACCGTCGATGCCTCGAACCTGCTGAAGCCGGGACTCGCCGACGGCACGCTCCGCTGCATGGGCTCGACCACCTATCAGGAGTACCGCCACTTCGAGCGCGACCGCGCGCTCTCCCGGCGCTTCCAGAAGATCGACATCGAGGAGCCGACCCCCGAAGAGTGCGTGCGCATCCTGAAGGGGCTCGCGCCGCGCTACGAAGAGCACCACGGCGTGCGCTTCACCGGCCCGGCCCTGAAGGCGTGCGTGGACCTCGCGGTCCGGCACATCAACGACCGCTTCCTGCCCGACAAGGCGATCGACGTGATGGACGAGTGCGGCGCGGAGGTCCGCCTGCGGCCCACCTCCAAGAAGCGGCGCACCGTCGGCGTGCGCGACGTCGAGCGCACCGTCGCCAAGATGGCGCGCGTGCCCCTCGAGACCGCCGTCTCCGAAGACGCGGCGCGTCTCGAGCGTCTCGCGGCGGACCTCAAGGCGGTGGTCTTCGGTCAGGATCGCGCGGTCGAGACCGTCGCGTCGGCGGTCAAGCGGGCGCGGGCCGGGATGGCCGGCCCCGAGAAGCCGACCGGCTCGTTCCTGTTCGCCGGTCCGACCGGCGTGGGCAAGACCGAGCTCGCCAAGCAGCTCGCCGAGACCCTCGGCGTGCCTTTCCTGCGCTTCGACATGAGCGAATACATGGAGAAGCACTCGGTCTCGCGTCTGATCGGCGCGCCCCCCGGCTACGTCGGTTACGACCAGGGCGGGCAGCTGATCGAGTCGATCCGCAAGCATCCCTACGCCGTTCTGCTCCTCGACGAGATCGAGAAGGCCCACCCGGACGTCTTCGACGTGCTGCTCCAGGTGATGGATCACGCGACGCTCACCGACAATCAGGGCCGCGAAGCGGACTTCCGGCACGTCACGCTGATCATGACCTCGAACGCCGGCGCCCGGGAGATGTCGACCCGCGCGATCGGGTTCACCGAGAAGAAGCGCGGCGACGGCTCCCAGGAGATCGAGAAGCTCTTCAGCCCGGAGTTTCGCAACCGCCTCGACGAAGTCGTGCGCTTCGACGCGCTGCCGCCCGAGGTGATGGCCAAGGTCGTCGACAAGTTCGTCCTCGAGCTCGAAGGCCAGCTCAAGGAACGCAAGATCGTGATCGAGCTCGCCCCGGCCGCGCGCGAGCGCCTCGCCGAGAAGGGTTACGACCCGGACATGGGCGCACGCCCGCTCGGGCGCATCATCCAGCAGGAGCTGAAGAACCCGCTCACCGACGAGGTCCTCTTCGGCAAGCTGAAGGGCGGCGGCAAGGTCGTCGTCGAGGTGGACGACGAGGGCGGGTTCACGTTCGTCTATCCCACCCAGTAGCGCGGCCGGAGTCGTTCTCGTGAACCTTATCGGTCCGATCCGCCTCCTCCTGGCGTCGCTGGTGCCCCAGCGTCGGAAGCCCGACGCGCGCTACGCGGTCCCCGGGGCGGATCGCGATCTGCGCGGGAAGACCGTCGTGTTCATAGGCGGCACCGACGGCATGGGGCGTGTCGCGGTCGAGATGCTCTTCCGGATGGGAGCCTCGATCGTTCTGCTCGGGCGCGACGAGTCGAAGACGGCTGGCGTGATCTCCGACCTCCAGTCGAGCGGTGGAGACGGCGCGCTCTCGTTCGTGCAATGCGATCTCCTGTCGCTGGAGAGCGTGCGAGCGTCCGCGGACAATCTTCTCGACGAGACTCGGCGCATCGACGTGCTCGTGAACTGTGCCGGCGCCAATTTTCAGGAGCGCGTCGTGACCTCGGACGGCTTCGAGCGGAACTGGTCGGTGAACTACCTGGGCCCGGTCTTGCTCGCCCGCCTGCTCCTCGAGCGACTACGGAAGTCTGCGCCGGCGCGGATCGTGAACGTGTCGTCCGCGACGGAGGCGCTCGGCCATATCGACTTCGACGACCTGGATTTCGAACGGGGCTACAGCCCGGGAGCGGCCTACGCGAGGGCGAAGCTGGCGCTGATCATGTTCACGATCGATCTCGCGAGCGAACTCGAGGGTACGGGCGTCACCGTCAACGCGCTCAACCCGGGGTTCATCAAGTCGAACCTCTTGCGCGATCTCCGTGGCTTCGAGTCGATCGGGAAGGTGATGATGAACGCGTTCGCCTCTCCTGCGGAGGTCGGGGCCGACCGGATCGTCCGACTCGCGATCTCGTCGGACTACGAGGGGGTGTCCGGAGTGTATGTCTACGAGGACAAAATCCTGCCGCCGAATCCCGAAGCACTCGACGACGAGATCGTGGCGCGGTTGATGCGATCCACGCGAGCGTCGCTAGCGCGGCCAAACCGTTCACCGAGCTGACGATCGCTAGACCTCCCGCCACTTCCCCCGCACGAAGCTCTGCGCCATCCAGATCGTGCGCGCGATGTGGTCGAAGATCAGCGTCGCCCACAGCCAGACCACGTCCATCTCGAGCACGGCGCCTAGCAGGATCGCGACGGGCACCCGGATCCCCCAGTTCCCGATCGCTGCGCCGATCAGGGGCGTGACCGTGTCTCCGGCGCCCTTGTGGGCGCCACCGAGCGTGAAGTGCATCTGCAGGAAGGGCTGCGCGAGCGCCAGGCAGAGCATGAACGGCGAGAGCGCGAGGACGACCGCGCGGTCGTCGGTGAAGAGCTCGGCGAGGGCGACCCGCTGCCAGGCGCAGAGCAGGCCGAGCGGAATGGCCGTCGCGATCGCGAGCACGAGGGAGCGCCTCGCGGCGCGCAGCGCGCCTTCGCTCGAGCGAGCGCCCAGGGACTGGCCGACGAGCGTCGAACAGGCCTGGGCGTAGCCGGTGCCCGGAATCCAGGAAAACGACAGGATCGACACCCCGACCGTGTAGGCCGCCACGGCGATCGTCCCGTAGTAGTGGGACAGGACCCAGAAATACGAGAGCAGGCCGAAGTTGAGGACGATCCGCTCGGCGACGCCCGGCACCGAGATTCGGATCACCTCCCGGGTGATCGGGTTGCGCCGCACGACGTCGCGGAAGCGCAGGGCGGTCGGCGCGTCCTTCGGGATCCGCAGGAGCACGAAGAGGAAGAGCACGAGCCCGATCGCCTGGCTGATCGCCGTCGCGAGGCCGGCGCCGAAGAGCTCGAGACGCGGTGCGCCGAGCCAGCCGAAGATCAGCAGGCCGTTCAGGCCGAGCTTCGCGACCGCGACGACCATCGCGATGAACATCGGCGTTCGCGTGTCACGGTTCGCGCGCAGCGCGCTCTCCCCGATCATCGTGAACGAGAGCATCAGCGACGCCGCGACGGTCAGCTCGAGGTACGGGGCCGCGACGCGGACGACATCGGGCGCCGCGCCGAGCAGGGAGAGCGCCTGCTCGCTCCCGAAGAAGAGAAAGAGCCCATAGAAGAGGGTGACCGCGAAGGAGACCTGCATCGAGCCGGCGAAGGCATGGCGGGCGCGCTCGGGGTCCTTGGCGCCGATCGATCGCGCCATCAGCGCGACGCACGCGAGCCCGACCGCGAAGAGCGTCGAGTGGATGAGATGGAAGAGCTGGGTCGCGTAACCGACCGCCGCGAGCGGCACCGCAGCGCCGCCTTCGTCCGCGAGCCGTCCGATCATCATGCGGTCGACGACGCCCGTCAGGTTGAGCAGCACCTGGCTCGCCATGACCGGCCACGCGAGCCGCAGCAGCTCGCGGTACGAGTCACCGGCCACGCTCGCGGCGTCGGGCGCCGTAGGATGCGCCGCCGCGGCGAGCGAGGACGCCGGGACCGCGGGCCCGCCTTCGGGATCGAGCGGGGCGCCGGAGGGTTCGGCGACCGTTTGGTCGTCGGTCATGCGCGATGCAGCCAGGAGCTCATGCGTCGCGCAATTCTCTGGGCAGGTTGAAGCGAACGCCTTCGTCGACCTCGGGCAAAGAGTCGAGAATCGCCTCGTCCTGCGCGTGATCGCGCAAATGCTGGATCACGCCCTGTACGAGCACGTCCGGGGTCGAGGCGCCGGCGGTGATCCCGACGCAATCGATGCCGTCGAACCAGCCATCCGCGACCTCGTCGGCGGACTGGATCAGGTGCGCGGGCACGCCCAACCGTGAGGCGACTTCGACGAGGCGGTTGCTGTTCGAGCTCGCGGGTGCGCCGACGACCAATACGAGGTCGGCCTTCTCCGCGAGCTCCTTCACGGCGTCCTGCCGGTTCTGCGTCGCGTAACAGATGTCGTCCCGCTTCGGCAGGACGATCTCCGGGAACTTCTTCGCGAGGGCGTCCATCACGTCGCGGGTGTCGTCGACCGAGAGCGTCGTCTGGGTCACACAGCCGAGCCGTCCGGGATTGCGGACCTCGAGCTGCTCGACGTCCTCGACGTTCTCGACGAGGTGCATCGACTCGGGCGCCTGGCCCATCGTGCCCTCGACCTCGACGTGGCCCTCGTGCCCGATCATGACGATCTCGAAGCCGTCGTCGACCATTCGACGCACCTCGTTGTGCACCTTGGTCACGAGGGGGCAGGTCGCGTCGATGGTGTGGAGCTGCTGGGTCTCGGCGCGGTCGCGGATCTCGGGCGACACGCCGTGGGCCGAGTAGATGAGGACGGCCCCCTCGGGCGCGTCTTCCGGATCCTCGATGAACGTCGCGCCCTTGTCGCGCAGGCCATCCACGACGTGGCGATTGTGCACGATCTCGTGGCGCACGTAGACCGGGCGGTCCTCCTGCGCGAGGGCGAGCTCGACGATGTCGATCGCGCGGTCGACGCCGGCGCAGAAGCCGCGGGGACTGGCAAGGAGGATCCGCATTGCGCGGGAGTCTAGCGGGCTGGTCCGGGTGGACGCGGCGTACCCGGCGCGGGGCAGAAAAATCGGGGCAGGCCGTTACACTCGGCGCTCCGAAGAATTGGCAGGAGGCATGTCGACATGTCGGACCTCGAAGCGTTTCGCGCGGAAGCTCGCGCCTGGTTGGAAGAGAACGCGCCGGACGGCGTGCGCGGCATGCGCGCAGACGAGCTGAACGGTGTCTGGGGCGGCAAGCGTCCCGAATTCGAACATCCCGACCAGAAGATCTGGCTCGAGCGGATGGGCGCGAAGGGTTGGACCGCGCCGACCTGGCCCACCGAGTACGGCGGCGGCGGCCTGTCGAAGGAAGAGGCGAAGGTCCTCACTCAGGAGATGCGGTCGCTCGACCTGCCGCCGGCGTTGATCGGCTTCGGCCTCACGATGATCGGCCCGACGCTGCTCCGCTTCGGCAACGACGAGCAGAAGCAGCAGCATCTGCCGAAGATCGTGCGCGGTGAGATCCGCTGGTGCCAGGGCTACTCCGAGCCGGGCGCGGGCTCCGACCTCGCGTCGCTCCAGACGAAGGCCGAGCGCGACGGCGACGACTTCATCATCAATGGCACCAAGGTCTGGACGTCCTACGCCGACAAGGCCGACTGGATCTTCGCCCTGGTGCGGAACGACGGCTCCGGCATCAAGCAGGAAGGCATCACCTTCATCCTGATCGACATGGACGATCCGGGCGTCGCCGTGAGTCCGATCCTCCTGATCTCGGGCAAGTCGCCGTTCTGCGAGACCCACTTCACCGACGTGCGCGTCCCGGTCTCGAACGTGATCCACGAGATCGGCGCGGGCTGGACGGTCGCCAAGGCGCTGCTCGGTCACGAGCGCACGATGATCGCGGATACCTTCGGCAGCTCCGCCGGCGGCTCGCGCAAGCCGGGCGAACGGAGCTCCCTCTCGAGTTTCGCCGCCGCCCGTGTCGGTGAGCGCGACGGCAAGATCGTGGACCCGGTGATCCGGGACGACGTCGCGCGCATGGAGATGGAGACGAAGGCCTTCGGCCTCACGACCCAGCGTACCGCGGACGCGGCGAAGGCCGGTCACCAGCCGGGTCCCGAGAGCTCGATGTTCAAGCTCTACGGCACGGAGCTCAACAAGACGCGCATGGAGCTGATGGTCCGGATCCTCGGACCCGACGCGCTCGGTTGGGAAGGCGAAGGCTTCGACGAGCAGGCGCTCAACACGACGCGCGACTGGCTCCGCAGCCGCGGCAACTCCATCGAAGGCGGGACCTCCGAGGTCCAGCTGAACGTCATCGCCAAGCGCGTGCTCGGCCTTCCGGCCTAGCAGGCGAGGAAATCTCCGATGAAACTGATCCTGGACGACGACCAGCAGATGATCGCGCAGACCGCGCTCGACTTCGTGGACGAGCACTCGCCGGTCACGCGATTCCGTGAGCTGCGCGACAGTGGCGCCGAGCTCGGCTACTCCGCCGACCTCTTCAAGGAGATGGCCGGCCTCGGTTGGGCCGGCATTCCCTTCGACGAGAAGCTCGGGGGCGCAGGCATGGGCTTCGCCGAGCTCGTGCTGATCGTGGAGGCGCTCGGCCGCAAGCTGGCGCCGGAGCCCTTCCTCGGCGGCGTCACGATGGGCGGCTCGGCCCTGGCGCTCAGCGGGAACGAGGCGCTCAAGAACGAATGGCTCCCCTCGGTGATCGACGGCTCGAAGGTCGTCGCGTTCGCCCACCAGGAGCCGGGCGCACGCTACGACAGCTACGCGATCGACACCCGCGCCGAAGCGAGCGAGGGCGGCTACCGACTGAGTGGCGAGAAGGCGCAGGTGCTCGACGCGGTCGGCGCCGCCGCGGTGATCGTGCCCGCCCGCACTTCGGGCGAGCCCGGGGACCGCGACGGCATCACGCTCTTCCTCGTCGAGACCGGCACGAGCGGCATCTCCGTCGCCCGCCAGGTTCGCGTCGACCATCGCAACGCCGCGATCGTCTCCCTCGATGGCGTCGAGGTGACCAGCGCGTCCGTGGTCGGGATCGAAGGGCAGGGCGCCGAGGTGATCGACGCGGTCCTCGATCGCGCGACCTGCGTGCTGACCGCCGAGATGCTCGGTGGCATGACCGAAGCGTTCGACCTGACCGTCGAGTACCTGAAGACCCGCGAACAGTTCGGCGTGAAGATCGGCTCCTTCCAGGGCCTGCAGCACCGCGCTGCAGAGGTCTTCTGTGAGATCGAGCTCGCGCGCTCCTGCGTGATGGCGGCCGCGCGTGCGCTCGACGCGGGAGACAACGACGCGACGAAGCTCGTGAGCCTCGCGAAGGCGAAGTGCTCGGACGCGTATCTGCTCGCGGCCAACGAAGGCGTCCAGATCTTCGCGGGCGTCGGCATGACGGACGAGTACGACATCGGCTTCTACCTGAAGCGCGCCCGCGCGGCGGAGCTGACGTTTGGCGATGCCGCGTTCCATCGGAACCGCTGGGCGGAGCTCGGCTCCTATTGAACCCGCGCGAGCGCTTTCTCCGCACCTGTCGGGGTGAGGAGGTCGATCGACCGCCCGTCTGGCTGATGCGCCAGGCGGGTCGCTACCTGCCCGAGTACCGCGCCGTCCGGAAGGGCGTGACCTTCCTCGAGATGTGCGAGGACGTGGAGCGCGCGGTCACGGTCTCGCTCCAGCCGATCGACCTGGTCGGTGCCGAGGCGGTGATCCTGTTCCAGGACATCTTCACGCCGATCCCGGCGATGGGGGTGGAGCTCGACTTCGCCCCCGGCCCGGTGCTCGCCGACCCGATCCGCGAAGCCGGACAGATCGAGGCGCTCCGGGTCCCGGACCCGCGCGAGAGCGTGCCCTTCGTCTTCGAGATCATCCGCCGATTGCGCGAGGCGCTGGTGAGTCGCGACGTGCCGCTGCTGGGCTTCGGGGGGGCGCCCTTCACCCTCGCGGCCTACATGATCCAGGGCAGCGGCTCTAAGGACTTCTCGATCCTGAAGGCGATGCTGCAGAAGCGGCCGGACGAGGTGGAGGCGCTCCTCGAGAAGCTGACCGCGCTCACGATCGACTACCTGAAGGCGCAGATCGAAGCCGGCGCCGAGGCGGTCCAGCTCTTCGATACCTGGGCGGGCCTGCTCGATCCCGCGGCCTACGATCGCTGGGTGCAGCCCTACCACGAGCGGATCGCTGCGGCCCTCGCGGACGAGCCGGCGCCGATGATCCTCTACGTGCAGAACGGCTCGCACGTCGTCGACCGGATCGCGGCAGCGGGTGCCGACGTGATCTCCCTCGACTGGCGCGTTCGGCTCGGGGACGTCGCGGCCGCGCACGGCGACCGCGTGAGCCTGCAGGGCAACCTCGACCCGTGCTGGCTGCACGCGCCTCGCGAGCGGATCTTCGAGATGGTGCGGGAGATGGCGGAGGCGGCCTCACCGGCCCGGGGTCACGTATTGAATCTCGGCCACGGCTGCCTGCCGGACACGCCCGTCGAAGGCGTGAAGGCGTTCACCGACGCGGCCCGAGCCCTCGCCTAACGACCGGCGTCGGAAGCTCGCACCCAACCGGCGACGGCTTCGGCGAACGCCGGATCGCCGTTCGGGCAGGGCGCGAGCCAGAGCGCCTCGCCACCGGCCGCGAGCCACTGCTCCCGCAGTCGGATGCCGATCTCTTCGAGGGTCTCGAGGCAGTCGGCGACGAAGGATGGGCAGAACACCGCCAGGCGCTTCACGCCTTGCTGCGCGAGCTCCTCGATCAGCTCGTCGGTGAAGGGGCGGATCCAGGGCGTCGGCCCGAGCCGAGACTGGAACGAGAGGCTCGACCTCCCGGGGTCCACGCCGAGCGCGCCGCGCAGGGCCGCCGCCGTGCCGTGGCACTGGGCCCGGTAGCACCGGCGCAGGCTCGGCCCCGGTGCGTCGCAACAGTCTTCGCTCGAGAGGCAGTGCGCACCCGTCGGGTCGCTCGAGCGGATCTGATCCTCGGGCAGGCCGTGGAAGCTGAAGAGCACGTGGTCGGCGCCGAACTCGACGAGGCCGGGGCCGGCGAGGGCGGCCCAGGGCTCGATGAAGCCCGGCGCGTCATGGAAGGCGCCGAGGAATTCGAGGGGCGGGAAGTCGTTGCTTCGGTCCAGGCAGCGCATCACCTCCGCCGAGACCGACGCCGTCACGCTCGATGCGTATTGCGGGAAGAGCGGAAGTACGACGATGCGATCGACGCCGGCACGATCGAGGGCATCGAGCCCCGATTCGATCGACGGCCGGCCGTACCGCATCGCTAGCTCGACGCGGAACGATTCACCGAGCGCTTTGGCCACGCCCTCTGCGAGGGCGCGGGAATGGACGAGCAGCGGCGAGCCTTCGGGCAGCCAGACCGCGCGATAGGCGGCCGCGGATCTAGCGGGCCGCGTCGGAAGGATCACGAGGTTCAGCAGCAGCCAGCGCAGCGGAGCGGGTAGGGTCAGCACCCGCGGATCGCTCAGGAACTGGCGCAGGTAGCGGCGGACCGGGCCGGTCTCGGGCGCGTCAGGTGTGCCGAGGTTCACGAGCAGGACGCCGGTCACGCGGTCGGTCTGCGGAGGCGAGGGCATGGTCCGTGTGCTCGATTCGGCTCGGGTCGCTTCGAAATTCGTGGTAGGCGAGGGGCGACCAAGGGTTTTCCCTTAGTCGGATGGCGATGTGACCAACGGCTTAAAAGGTACATTGCTCACTGCGATCGAGGCAGAACGGAAATATAATCTGCACGGACGATCGGATTCCGCGGTGAGCCGCGGGTCGCAACCGTAGGGTCGCCGCCCCCGGTCGTCGAGTGGAATCCGGGTCGGCGAGCGACCGCTTCGGGAAGTGGGGGAACATGGCGACGGTCTTGATCGTCGAGGACGAGGATTCGCTTCGGGAGACGCTGAGTCGCTACCTCGTTCACGAGGGACACGACGTCATCGCGGCGGCCTCCGGCTACGAGGCCCTCGAGGCCGGCTTCGACGCCGAGCCCGACGTGCTGATCGCCGACTGGATGCTGAAGAACCACATCCACGGTCTTCATGTCTCGGAGGTGTTCCGCGCGCTCCACCCAGGACTAAACACGATCCTCATCACCGGATTTCCTTCGCGGGATCTGCTCGAGGAGTCCGACCGCTGCGGCGTGTCGCGACTGCTCGAGAAGCCCTTCGATCTGCAGGACCTGCACGACGCGGTCGACGTCGCGCTCTCGGACGCGCCGGCGCGCGAGGACCTCGGTCCGCCGATCGCCGCGATCGCGGTCGCGTCCGATGGTCGTCTCGAGTTCTCGTCGACCCGCGCCTGTGAGCTCTTCGTCGAGTACGGCTTGCCGAAGGAAGCCTCGACCCTCGCCGAGCTGATCGAGGGGGACGCCGTCGACCTGTTGGCACGCGCCGAGGACGACTGGGTCGAGGTGCGCACGCGTTCCGCGGCGGCAGACGTCTGGCTGATGCGCGCCCGTCGTCGGCCGGGTCAGGTGGGCTGGCTCGCCGTGTTCTGCCCGCGCGAAGAGGAACAGCGCCGCAGCGATCCGCGCGTGCGCATCCTGCTCGACGTGCGGAGCGGGATCACCAACCGCACGCTCGAAGACCACGGCCCCGTCGTCGTGGTCGAGCGCGACGGCGTCGTCCGTCGCCTGCTCGTGAGCCAGATCGAGCGCGTCGGTGCGATCTGCTACCCGAGCGACGATCTCCAGAGCGCGCTGCGCCTGCTCTCCGCCGAGCCGCGCGCGCGGACGGTGCTGATCGACTTCGCGCTCGCCGGCGCGGACATGGAGTCGTGGGTGGCCCAGATCCGCGCGGTGCGTCCCGACGCCTCGATCGTCGGAACCGGCGGCGTGGGCGCCGAAGCCGACCTGCTCGCCCAGGGCGTCGCTGCGGTCCTCCGCAAGCCCTGGCGGATCAACGACCTGCTCGACGCCATCGAAACGGGGGCGTAGTCGCTAGCCGTTGGTGCGGTCGAAGCCGCCGCGGGTGACGCTGAGCCACATGTACCAGGCGGGGTAGGCGAGCGAGACCTCGAGCAGGTGGAAGCGCGCGACTTCCTCCGGCCACAGGACGCAGGCGGCGACGGCGCCGGTCCAGGCGATCGCGCCGATCCCGAGCGCGACGCGCAGTCGCATCGGCTGGACCTTGCTCGGGTACAGGTACTTCATGGGCACGAAGACGCCGATCGAGAGTGCCGCCACCCACACCGTGCCGCCGACGTCCCCGACCCCGAGCAGCCACAGGTACATCGCCAGGATGTTCCAGTACGACGGGAACCCCAGGAAGAAGTCGTCCTTGGTCTTCGCGTCTTCGCGCGAGAAGCCGTAGGCGCTCGCGAGAACCGGCGCCGCGAGCCAGGCCGGATGTGAGACCGCGCCCGCGCCCCACATGAAGAACACCGGCACGATCACGAAGTTCAGGTAGTCGACGATGTCGTCGAGCCGTCGCCCGTCGATCTGCGGCGCGTAGTCGCTCACCCGGGCCGCGCGGGCGAGCGTGCCGTCGATGCCATCGATGAACAGCGCCGCGAGCATCAGCAGGACTGCCGTGCCGAGGCGCTCGCTGGCGACCGCGAAGAGCGCGAAGGTGCCGAGCACAGCGCCGCTCGCCGTGAAGGCATGCACGCTCCACGCGATCAGGACGGACGGTTTCGAGGCATCGTTCCGGCTCACGCGACCGCGAAGCATATCAGAGTGGCTATGCTTCGGTTCCGCGACCGTGCGGTTGCGGCAGGGGGGGCTTCGTGTGGCGCAGGCCATGAATCGAGGGGGTGGATTCGCCGCGCGCGAAGCGGGCGCGACGCGTGCCGACCTCCACGTCCGGCCGACCCGTCTCGAGCAGGCCCTCGATTGGGCGCAGGCGTTGGCGCCCTCTCCGATGCGGATCGCGTCCGGCTGCTGCGGCATGTCGATGGTGAGCGGCGGGGACCCCTTCGAGCTGCTCGGGGCAGGACCGCCGGCCGTCTCGGCGCGCGCGGCAGACCTGCTGATCGTCGCCGGTTCGATCACCCGCAGACAGGCGCCGATCCTGCTCGGGCTCTACGAGCGCATGCTCGAGCCGCGCTGGGTGATCGCCTGGGGTGCCTGCGCGATCTCCGGGGGCGCCTATCAGAACTACGCGACGGTGCCGGGGCTCGCGACGTTGCTGCCCGTCGATCTGGTCGTGCCGGGCTGTCCGCCGCGCCCCGAGAGCCTGCGGGCGGCGCTCGAGGCGCTGCGCTCGGGCGAGGCTCGACGGCCGGTGTCGGGGGCGCGATCGTCAAGAGATCCGGCGGACTGGCCGATCCTGAGGGAGGCGACACCGGGGTCGCTGTCCCTCGGGCCGGTGTCCCCCGAGCACGCTGCCAGTGAAGCGCTGGACGAGGAGAGGAAGGGCTGATGTCGATCGAGGTGGAACTGCCGTCGCTTGGAGAGAGCGTGTTCGAGGGGACGGTGTCGCGCTGGCTCGTCAGCGAGGGCGAGTGGGTCGAGATCGACCAGCCGCTCGTCGAGGTGACGACCGACAAGGTCGACGCGGAGATTCCGGCGCCCCACGCCGGGGTGGTCGAATCGATCGTCGCCGCCGAAGGGGACGTGATCGAAGTCGGCGCCGTGCTCGCGCGCCTCGATCCCGACGGCAAGCCCACGACCGCGCCCGCCGCCGCCGAGCCGGCCGCCGTGCCCCCGCCGGTCGCGCCGCCGCCCGCCCAGACGTCGTCGCCGGATCCGACGCCGGCCGCCCCCGCCGCCCCCGCCGCCACGCCGGTCGCGCGACGCGTCGCCGAGGAGGCCTCGATCGATCTGCGCGAAGTCGAAGGGACGGGCAGCGCCGGTCGCGTCACCAAGGAAGACGTGCTGCGCCACCAGACCGCTCCGCCTATCGCCACCCCGACGGCGCCGCCGACGACCGCGCCGCAGGCGCCAGCCGCGCCCCTGGCGCCGGTCGCTTCCGCGCGAACGCCCGCGCCGCCGCGGTCCGCGAGCCAGTTCGGTTACGAGCTGCAGCCCGGGGATCGCGTGATCCCGATGACGCCGATGCGGCGGATCATCTCCGAACACATGGTCTTCTCGAAGCGCACGAGCCCGCACGTCGGGACCGTCGCCGAAGTCGACCTGTCGCGCGTCGTGAAGCTTCGCAACGAGCACAAGCGCGCGTTCCAGGACAGCTACGGCAAGCCGCTGACGTTCCTGCCCTTCATCGTGAACGCGACGGTGCGCGCCCTGCGCGAGTACCCGGCGCTCAACGCGTCGGTGATCGACGACGCGATCGTCGAGAAGCAGGACATCCACCTCGGGGTCGCGACGGAGACGGAAAAGGGGCTCGTCGTGCCGGTCGTGCGCCACGCGGACCGGCTCTCGCTCGCGGGAACCGCGATGGCGATCGACGACCTCGCGACCCGCGCGCGCACGAAGAAGCTGTCCGCGGACGATCTCAAGGGCGGCACGTTCACCGTGTCGAACCCGGGTCGCCAGGGCAATCTCTACGGCTTCGCGATCATCAATCAGCCCCAGGTGGGCATCCTCCGCATGGGTGAGATCGCCAAGCGCGCGGTCGTGCGCACCCTCGACGGGGAGGACGCGATCGTGATCCGGACCATGATGTACATGGCGCTCTCCTACGACCATCGCGCCGTGGACGGCGCCCCGGCGAACGGATTCCTCTACCGCATCCGGGAGCTGCTCGAGGCCGGCGACTTCGATCTCTGATCGGGGTCGCGGGGGAGGCGGACGATTGGCGAGGGCGCTGGACATCGAATGGCACGGCGCCGTCCGGTACGCAGACGGTCTCGCGCTCCAGGATCGCGCCGTCGCCGAGCGAATCGCCGGCGAGACCGAAGACCGCGTGCTGCTTCTCGAGCACCCGGCCGTGGTCACCCTCGGCCGCAGCACGGACCCGGCGAATCTCCGTCTGACGCCCGACGAAATGCGCGGCAAGGGCATCGACGTCTTCGAGGTCGGTCGCGGCGGGGACGTCACCTATCACGCGCCGGGCCAGCTCGTCGGCTACCCGGTCCTCGATCTCGATGGGCTCGAGCGCCGCGACGTCCACGATCACCTGCGTCGGATCGAGGCCGCGCTGATCGACGCCGTCGAGTCGTTTGGGATCCCGTGTCGCCGCGTCGAGGGCCGCACCGGCGTCTTCGTCGACCGCGCGCGAAGTGCGGTCACGAGCGGCCCGGATCGCAAGATCGCCTCGATCGGGGTGGGCGTCCGCAAGTGGGTCACGTTCCACGGATTCGCGCTCAACGTGTCGATCGACCTGGCGGGGTTCGATGCGATCGTGCCCTGCGGACTCGAGGACGTAGAAATGACGAGCGTCGCTCGGGAGCTCGAACAGGAAGGACGGACCGTCGCCGGCGGTGGCGAAGCCCTCGACGAAATCGTGCGCGAAGCCACCGGCGCGGCGCTCTCGCGCTGGCTCGGTCCGGGAGCGCCAGCCCTCGGTTGATCCCCGCGGTCACGCTCGCTCCGGTTCCACCCGTCCTCTATTCTCGGGCCGATGCCTGCCGGGGTCGTCGTCGTCAAGCGCACTCGCCGCCGCACCTTCGCTCTGGTCTGGGCGGTGCTGGCGTGGATGCGCTCGCTTGCGGCGAGCCTCCGCGGCACGCGAGACGCGCCGGCACCCCGCTTCGCCTCGATCGTCGGCGAAGTGCGCTTCCCGGCGCTCGCGCCGAACGGCGTCGGCGCGAGCCGCTGCACTGCCTGCGGTGACTGTGAGCCGGTCTGTCCGAGCCGTTGCCTCTCGGTCACCGCGGACGGGGACGGACCGGGCCGCATTACCCTCGACCCCGGCGCCTGTATCGGTTGCGGGCGCTGCGTGCAGCGCTGCCCGGAAGCCGCTCTCGTCGATCGCCCGGCCCCCGCCATCATTTCGACCGCACCGCAAGGTCTCGAGCCGATCGACCTGCTGCGCGAGGCCGCCGCGCGATGAGCGACGACGCGTCGAGTCCCGCGCCCGAGTCGTCTCGACGGATCGAGCCGAACACGATCCGCGCCCGCCACCGCGACCTGGACGTCGAGGTCTCCCAGCCTGCTCGGCCGGAAGACGAGCTCCGGATCGTGGTGCCCGGCGCAAACGCGCGCAGGCTCCTCGAACGGCTTGCAGGAGAGGACGAGACAGCGGCCCGGCGACTCGTGGACCTGACCGTGATCGACCGCGGCCCCGAGGTGCCTCGCGCGCGGCGTTTCGAGATCGTCTACCGGCTGCATTCGTCGGCGCGGCAGGCCGCGCTCCGGGTGCATGCGCTCGTCGACGCAGAGGACGCCACGATCGAGACGATGACGGGCGTCTGGCCCGCGGCGGGCTGGCTCGAGCGGGAGGCCTTCGACCTGTTCGGCATCCACTTCAAGGGCCACCCGGACCTGCGCCGGCTGCTGCTCGATCCCGCGTTCGAGGGCGCGCCGCTGCGCAAGGACTCGCGCCGCTCGGAGAGCGCATGACCGCGGACGCAGAGACCGGCGAATCGCTCTCGGCGCGCCTCGGCTTTCCCGAGACCGCCGTCGAGGTCGGCTTCGCGCATCCCGCGGTGCGCCACGTGATGACCGGCGTCGGCGGCAGCGCGAGCTTCCTCGTGCACCTCGACGACGACCGCATCACCGAGCTCGAGGTCGACATCGGCCTCGGCCACCGCGGCTTCGAGCGCGAGTGCGAGGACACGGACTGGGCGAGCGCCTTGCCCTACGTGTCGCGGCTCGGGTTCGCGAGCGGCGTGATGGCGGAGACCGCCTGGTGTCTCGCGCTCGAGTCGCTCGCGGGGATCGCGCTTCCGGACCGCGCGATCTGGGGGCGCATGCTGGTGAACGAACTCGCGCGCATCGCGGACCACTTCGCGCGCCTCGGTGCCGTGATGCAAGCGATCGGCCTGTCGGAAGGCGCGCTCGCGGCCCAGCGCGGGGAGGCGGTCGCGATGCTGACCCTGGCCGCAGCGACCGGCGACGCGCCGCTCGCGGGCTTCGTCGTTCCGGGAGGCGTCGCCCGCGGTCTCGAAGGCGAACTCGTCGACGACTGGGCGGAGCGTCGCGCGCTCATCGACGCCGAGCTCGTCGCCTTCGATCGCATCGCCGTCGCGAACCCGACCGTCGTGCGTCGCCTGCGCGGGGTGGCCGAGCTCTCGGCCGACGATGCCATTGCGTGGGGCGTGACCGGACCGGCGCTGCGGGCCTCCGGAGCGCCGGTCGACCTTCGCCGTGATCGGCCCTACCTCGCCTACGGCGCCCTCGACTTCGACGTCCCGGTCGGAGAGCGGGGGGACGATCTCGATCGCCTGCTGGTGGTCGTCGAAGAGATCCGTCAGAGCCTGAGGATGGTCGACCAGATCCATAAGCTGCTTGTGAGCCTTGGGCCTGGGGAAAGTCGGGCGGGGGCTGCGGACTCGCTTGTGCTCGCGGAAGGCGAGGGCGTTGCGAGCGTCGAGGCCTCGACGGGCGAGCTGGGATTCTTGTTGGCGAGCGATGGCGACGGGCCGCCGCGTCGCGTGCGCTGTCGCGCGCCGAGCTTCTTTCATGCCCAGGCGCTGCCGGCGATGCTGGTCGGCGCGCGCCTGGACGACCTCCTGCCGACCGCCGCGCTCCTGCACATCGTCGGCGCCGAGTGCGATCGATGAGCGGGCCGCCGCCGCTCGAGCCCTTCGGGCTCGTGCTGCATCACGACGGCCGCTTCAGTCACGAAGGCGCGCCGATCCTGAATCGCCGGCTGCGCGAGCACTTCGAGCGTAACGTCGAGTACCTGCCAGACGAGAAGAAGTACATCGTCCGGCTCCAGCACTTCCGCGGCGAGGTCGTCGTCGAGGAAGCCGGCTTCTTCGTGCGGGACGTCGACTTCGATACGGGGGAGGTCGTGCTCTCGGACGGGACGCGGGAGTCGCTCGACCTCACGTCGCTCGGCGTCTCTCCGATCGACGAAGCGCTGACTTGTCGAGTGAAGTCGTCGGTTGCACCCGACGGCTTGCTCGCGCGGTTCACGCACGCGGCGCAGGCCGAGCTGTTGCAGGCAGTCGAGGAGGAAGGGGAAGGGTTCGTCGTCGCGTTGGGCGGCGACCGCGTGGCGTTCCCTGAGTTCTGACCCGATCCGTGCTGTGAGCGCGACGCGTTTGACGCCGCCGGACGTCACTGGTACATCCTGGGGTCCTCTCGCGCGCCCCTTGGGCGCGTCGGACGCGTTCGCGTCCCTGAGGCGGCGTAGCCAAGTGGTAAGGCACGGGCCTGCAAAGCCCTGATCCCCGGTTCAAATCCGGGCGCCGCCTCCAGTTCATTAGGACGTTGGGAGCGATGGGCGCCTTCGCGGCGGGGTGCCCGCGCTGCCACGCCGAGCGAGATGAACCCGCGTGCCCGCGTTGCCACGCCGGTCTGGGCGGGTGTCGTGCCGCGCTGTTGGCGCCGTGCGGCGCACTCCGAGAGCAGAAACGAGTGAGCCCCGAGGAGACCGCCTCCCGGGGCTCTGATCGGCCGGGCTCGAAGAGCTCGGCAATCGGTGTCCGATGTTGTGGACGTGTGAACAACGCGACCCATCGGACAGGCGATCTGGGCGATCGCGCGGCAGGCTAGTCGCGGAAAACGTGACTTGGTGTCAGTTTCAGCGGACTCCGCGTACGCGACTTCCGCTAGTCGGCGAGGTCGCGCGCGTCCGAAACGATCTTCGAGCGTGATCGGTCGACCAGGATGCCGGTCAAGAGCAGCTCGATCGAGAACTCGTAGGTCTCGTGGAGCGGGCGGGCGCGGATCAATCGGCGGTGGCGTTTGCTGTCCTGCTCGATCAGCGAGTTGGCGAGGTTCGAGAAGGACTGCGCGACCTGCCAGGCATCGACCGGCAGGAGCTCGCCGCGCTGGATGCCCTCCTCGATGATCGACTGAGTGAGCTTCAGCGACTTCCGCCAGTCGCGGGTGACCTCGTCCGCCAGGCCCTCGGGCAGCTCGCCCAGCAGGTCCAGATTGTCCATCGCCCAGAAGAGCTCGAAGGTTTCGGGACGGGCGAGCCAGAGCTTGTAGTAGGTCCGCCAGAGGTCCCGGATCCGCTCGTCCGTCGGCAGCTCCTTCGTGCGTCGGACGTGGAACTCGCATCCGGCCAGGAAATCGTCGGTGTCGGACCTGAGCACGGACAGATAGAGACCGCCCTTGCTCGTGAAGTGTCGATAGACGGAGCCCTTCGACACGCCGGCGGCATCCGCCACGCGATCCACGCTGGCGTTCTGAAAGCCCTCGGTGCGGAACTCGCCTCTCGCGGCATCCAGGATCTGCTGACGCGTGCGAAGTGCTCGCTCCGACATGGCCATCGTGCACCGTCTCCCTGTCCCGGCCTGAATTCCGGGGAACCGCAGCTTAGCCGAAACGCCGCGAGGACTTCGGGGAGGCGTGGTTCGGTCGACGGGCGGCGGAATCGGCGTCCCCTCGCCAGGGGACACCGGGATCGGCCGTTCTCGGGGAGGATGAAGGGGTCCGGCGCATGCGCCGGAACCTGGGAAGGGAATCGGCGTCGGCGTGTGGGTCGGTGCGGATCGATTTCCCGAGCCGAGGACCCCGACATGATTGACGCCAACGTCCATCCGACCCGGCCGCGCGCGACGATGCGCAACGCGTTCCCGATCTTGTTCGCCCTGGCTTGCCTCGCCGTCTTTGCGGCCCCGGCGCAGGCGACGCTCGCCGGCGGCGACTTCGACTTCTCCAACTGGACGATCACGACCAGCGGCCCGACCTGTTGGCCCGGCCACTGCGGGGCTGGCTACGACGCGCCGAACGATCAGGTGATCATGCGCGCGTTCACCGGCTGGTCACAGATGACGATCGTCGCCCCGGAAGACCTGACGATCAGCTTCGACTGGGGCCAGTTCACGTGCAGTGAGTGCCTCACGAGCCCCTTCGGCTGGCGGTCCTACCTCTACCTGAACGGCACGACGACCCAGTTCAGCGCGACATCGCCCTGGGGGCCGGCGCTGTTGTCACAGACGGGGACCTATTCGCTTCAGGTGAGCGCCGGCGACACCTTCGGCTTCCGACATCAGAACAACACGAATACGCCGACCGGCTTCGTGCGCATCTCGAACTTCAGCGCCGTGCCGGAGCCCACGTCGGCGTTGCTCTTCGGGCTCGGGCTGCTGGGCCTGTCGCGGGTCGCCGAGCGCGAGCCGCGGCCAGGCAACCGTTAGTCACCCGCCGACGTCGGCTCGGGGTCGATCACGAGCTCGACGCTCGTGCCGGGATCCCGCCGCTCGATCCGGAGCGTCGCGCCGAGGCGTTCCGCGCGGCGCCGCATGTGCACGCGCCCGCGCCCGCGGCCTTCGCTCGGCTCGGACGCCGCGGCGGGGTCGAAGCCGATCCCGTCGTCTTCGATCGAGACCACGGTCGCGCCCGACGAATCGCGGCGCGTGCGCACGGCGACCACCCTTGCTTCGGCGTGCTCGACGACGTTCGCGACCGCGGCCTGGACGATCCGCGCGAGGTCGAGCCGGTCCTCCGAGCCGAGTCGGTCGGGGGCCGGGACGTCCCGCACGTCCCACACGAGCTCGATGCCCGCGGCGCCCAGCGCGCGTTCGAGCTGGTCGCGCAGCATGCCGAGGAGCGATCCGAGGTCGCCGGTCTCGCGGTCGAGCGAGTGCAGCACGAGGCGCATGTCCTCGAGGGCGGTGCGCAGGCCGGACGCGACGGTGTCCCGCGCGACGGACGGGTTCGAGAGCGAGGCGAGGGCGGAGGCGATCTGTCCCCCGGTGCCATCGTGGAGCTCCTCGATCACCCGCGTGCGTTCGCGCTCGAGGGCACGTTCTCCCTCGATCTCGGCGAGGTGCTGGTAGTTGTCTTCGAGCTGGGTCTCGCGGAGGGCCACACGCGCTTCGAGGGTCTCTGCGAGGCGCTCGGTGGTCGAGAGGGCGCCGATGTAGCGCCGCGCGAAGATCCAGGCGAAGAGCAGGGCCGAGACGCCGAGCGCATCGACGACGATCGGGTCGTGGGACCGGGAGAGGAACCCGCCCTGGACCAGCAGGTCGTGGGCGCCGCCCGCCGCGAAGGCGAAGATCGCGGCGGTCACGAAATCCTGTTCGGGTCGCTCGCCGCGCCACTGCTCGCGCACGACGAGCCCGAGCGGATAGGCGGCGGCGAGGATCATGGACCCGAACAGGATCGGCCGCAGCACGCCCTGCGCGGGACCTTCGGGCACGAAGATGCGCGTCGCCATCGCGAAGAGACCGACGGCCGCGAAGCCGAGCTCGACCCGCGGTCGATGCACGTCGTGCAGGCGATGAACCAGCACCACGAAGATCGCGAGCATCCAGCCGTTGCCGACGTAGGTGACCTCGGGGTGGGGTAGCGGGAGGTCGAACGTCGCGAGGTTCCACATCCCGGCGGCCGCGAAGAAGAAGAAGAGCCCCAACCAGAGCGCGACGCCGTCTTCGCGCCGGAGTACCCAGGCCGACACCAGCATCACCGAGAAGAGCAGGAGCTCGAAGACGATCACGCGCCAGATGAGCACCATGCTGAGAGTGCGCGCGGCGAACGCCGGACGGAGCACGCTGTCCGGACCCAGGAAGGCCGGGCCGACGTAGCCGAGCCCGGGCGCTGCCTCGATCTCGAACTCGATGTCGACCTGGCCGGGCCCGAGGAGATCGATCGGGATCGGTACGAGCAGGGGCAGCGGGCGATAGGCGAGGTCGAGGGCGAGGGGCGCGAGGTCTTCGTCGATCGGGAGCACGCGTCCGGCGACTCGCAGCGATCGGAGCGGGCTCGTGCGGGGCAGATAGAGGGACCACGCGACGGTCGGTTCCGAATCGATCGGAACGCTGAGCACATAACGCGCGCGTTCGAAGGTGGCGTCGTGGCGCCAATCGTGGGGCAACGTGACGCGGCGAGGCGAGGGGTCCGCCGACCCGGCCGCGGGGACCAGTTCGGCGTCGAGGGTCGGGGGGACGCCCTCGGGCCAGCCCGGCGTCGACTGATGCCGGAGCACGACCGCACCGACGGCGGCGGCGAGTACCCCGAGCAGCAGGAGCGTGCGGACCAGCGAGCCCATCCCAGGAGAGTAGACGGCCTCGACGAGAGAAAGTGTGGCGTGTCCCCTCGACGAGGGACGCGGCGCGCGAGATGCGACGCGCGGGAGCGCTAGCGTTTCCGAATGTCGGCACCTGCTCAGGAGACCTCGGTGGACGTGCTGCTGGTCGAAGACGACACCGCGATGCGGGAGCACCTCGAGCGCGCGATTCGCGATCATCCCGGACTGCGCCTCGTCGGCTCCCACGGCGACGTCGGCAGCGCGATGAAGGCGCTCGATGCGGCGCCGCCCCGGGTGCTCGTGACCGACCTGGGGCTGCCCGACGGCTCGGGGCTCGAGCTGATTCGAGCGCTCCGGCTCCGCGCGAAGGATTCGCTCGCCCTCGTCGTGACGGTGATGGGCGACGAGGAGACGGTGGTCCAGGCGATCCGGCACGGCGCTTCCGGATATCTGCTGAAGGACGAGCCCGTGGACGAGATCGGTGCCTCGATCCTCGCGATGGTCGAGGGAGGCGCGCCGATCTCCCCTGCGATCGCACGCTATTTGATGACGCGCCTGCGGGACGAAGCGGCGACCGAATCCCACGAGACCCCGGAGGCGCCGACGATCCACTTGAGTGGGCGCGAGCGCGAGGTGCTCTCGCTCGTCGCGAAGGGGTTCCGTTTCCCGGAGATCGCCGAGCTGTTGGAGCTCTCGACGCATACCGTGACGACCTACGTACGCCGCATCTACGCGAAGCTCGAAGTCGGCTCCAAGGGAGAAGCGGTCTACGAGGCGCTTCACCTGGGTCTGATCGATCTGGACGACTAGCGCGGCGCTCGGGCCGGTCTGATTTCTTCTGATCTCCCCCGATCGTTCGGGCCGGCGCGCCGCGAGCCGCCCGCTGGCTGATACGATGCAGGAGACTTCGAGGGGAGCGCCTCGATCAGCCCGGAGTCTTCCCGATGTTCCTGCGATTTCATGGGGCCCGCCTGGTGCCTCTGCTGTTCCTCCTCGTGCTCGTTCCCGCCGCGGCCGACGCCGCGCTGATCAGCCGCGCGGGCGGCGCGGCCGTCTACGACTCGGACCTCGACGTGACCTGGCTCGCGGATGCGAATTACGCGCAGACGAGCGGCTTCGATGCAGACGGGCTGATGCCGCGCGCGACCGCGCAGGCCTGGGTCGACGGGCTGACAGTGCTCGGCGTGTCGGATTGGAGACTGCCGACGAATCCCGTCGCGGACGGCTCCTGCTTCGACCAATCCGCCGGGATCGGAAGCGGCGCGAACTGCGTCGGCGGTGAGCTGGGGTACCTGCTCGAGATCTCCGACTGGACCCAGTCGCCGGACTTCGTGAACGTGCAGCCCTGGTTCTACTGGTCGTCCCAGACGAATCCGATCACCGGCCAGGCCTTCGTGTACGGCATGCACACCGCGATCACCGGCTTCGGGGACCCGGCTTCGTTCCCGGCCTACACCTGGCTCGTGCGTGACGGCGACATCGGCGGGGTGCCGGAACCCTCGACCGCGCTCCTCCTCGGTCTCGGACTCGGCGCACTCGCGCGACGACGCACGCCCGAGCGCTGACACACGCGTCGCCAGCGCGTTCGGACTCAGGCATCCCGAGTGTCTTCGGTACCGTCGGTGCGGCCCTTCGCTCGAGCGGGGTCGTCCTTCGGCACGCAACTCGGGAGCGATGAACAGTGGCTGACGCAGATTCCTGGTTCGAGAACTATCCCGGCGTTCGTTTCGAGCGCCGCGACAACGGCGTCCTCTGGATGATCCTGGACCGGCCCGAGGCGAAGAACGCCACGACCGCCGAGATGCACCGCGGACTCAGCCGCGTGTGGGACGACATCAACGACGACGACGAGACCCGCGTCGTGATCGTCACCGGGGCGGGCGATGCGTTCTCCGCCGGCGGCGACATGGACTGGCTCGAGAGCTTCGCGGGCGACCCGATCGAGCTGCGCCAGGTGATGCGAGAGGCCGGCGACCTCGTGTACCGCATGCTGCGCTGCGAAAAGATCATCGTCTCCGCGATCAACGGCGCCGCCGTCGGGGCCGGTCTCGCCATCGGTCTGATGGCGGACATCAGCCTGATCGCCGAGGACGCGAAGATCACCGACGGCCACGTCCGGATCGGCGTCGGCGCCGGCGACCACGCGGTGATCTGCTGGCCACTCCTCTGCGGGATGGCGAAGGCGAAGTACTACCTGCTGACCGCCGACTTCATCGACGGCAAGACCGCGGACGAGATCGGCCTCGTGAGCAAGGCCGTGCCCCGGGACGCGCTCCTCGCGGAGGCGCAGAAGGTGGCCGACAAGCTCGCGAACGGGCCGCAATACGCGCTCCAGCTCACGAAGCGCAGCCTCAACCTTTGGATGAGCCAGGCTGCGCCCGCGTTCGACGCGAGTGTCGGCTTCGAGATGCTCGGCTTCCTCGGTCCCGAGGCGAAGGAGGGCGTCGCGGCCATGAAGGAGCGACGCCGGCCGGACTTCGGCTGAACGTCGCGCCTTTTCTCGACCGCGTCGCGACTCGCTCGCTCGACTAGAAGCTGCCCGCCGTGTTCGACGACGGCGCCGCGGCCGCGAGCGTCTCCGCGATCTGTACGGCGTTGGTGGCCGCGCCCTTGCGCAGGTTGTCCGAGACTTCCCAGAGCCAGAGCCGCTCCGAGTCGAGGTCACGCCGGACCCGCCCGACCAGGACCTCGTCTCGCCCGACCACGTCCTGTTGCGTCGGGAACACGTTCGCGCTCGGATCGTCGACGAGCTCGACGCCCGGGAACGCAGCGAGGGCCTCCTGCGCCTCCGCGGCTTCGATCGGGTCCCGCGTGCGGAGCAGGGCGGTGGCCGCATGCCCCACGCCGACGGGCACGCGCACGCAGGTCATCGCGACCGGCAGCTCGGGCTGCTCGAAGATCTTCCGCGTCTCCTGCCGGAGCTTCGCTTCCTCGGTCGAGTAGCCGTCGTCCTGAAAACGCTCGCAGAGCGGGAGCGGGTTGTTCACGAGCGGCTTCGCGAACACCTTCGCGCGCGGTGCCTCACCCCGTGCGACCGCTTGCTCCTGGGCTGCGAGCTCCTCGAGGCCGTCGCGTCCGGCGCCCGACGCCGCTTGCAGCGTCGTGACGACGAGGTCTTCGAGACCCGCGCGCCGACGGATCGGTTCGAGGGCCATCACGAGGCCGATGGTCGTGCAGTTCGGGCACGAGATGATTCCCCGGTGCTGGAGCGCGCGGTCGGCGTTGATCTCGGGAACCACGAGGGGGACGTCCGCGTGCATGCGCCAGGTGTTGGACTTGTCGATCGCGATGGCGCCGCGTCGCGCCGCTTCGGGTGCGAGCGTCTTCGAGAGGTCGCCGGTGGCGGCGAAGAAGACCAGGTCGGCGCCGTCGAACGCCTGGGGCCGAGCCTCTTCGACAACGACGTTGGCCCCCGCGAAGCGCACGGTCGCGCCCGCGGACCGGGCGCTCGCCAACGGACGGAGCTCGCCCACCGGAAAGGCGCGCTCTGCCAGGACGGACAGCAGGACTTCGCCCACCGCGCCCGTCGCGCCGACGATGCAGACGGTGAGGGGGCGATCACGTAGATCGGGAAAGAAAGCGGCCATGTCGTTCTCCTCGTGGTGACACGTCTCGGAGATCGATGGACCCCGAAACGCGCAACGCCCCTCCGGCGAACCGGAGGGGCGTTGCATGTCATCAGGGCAGGCTTCCGGTTCGCTAGGTGGACGTCTCCGTCGTCGTCGTCGTGACGATCGTCGTGACAGTCTTCGTGCGAACGAAAGCGGGCTTCATTGGGCGGCAGTATCTCCTGAGGGGCGCGACGCTGTCAAGTGTCGGCGCTCGAGCGGACTCTGGATGCAGTCTCGAGCGGGGCGATCGGCAGGCCGAGGAGATAGACTGCCCCCGGGCCCGGGTGGCGAAATGGTAAACGCGGGCGACTTAAAATCGCCTGGCCTCTGGCCGTGCAGGTTCGAGTCCTGCCCCGGGCACCATTCCGGTCGGCGCATGCGCGCCTCTCGACGCGCGCTGCGCGGCGCGCGTCTAGCGCTCGCGGCGCGGGCGCCTTCGGCGGCGCTCGGCGCGCCACTCGCAAGCGCCGTCGGACCGATGGAGCCCTCAGCGCAAGAGACGCCGAGAAAGGCGTCTCGAGAGGCGATGGAGCCCTCAGCGCAAGAGACGCCGAGAAAGGCGTCTCGAGAGGCGCGTAGGCGCCGACGGCAAAGAGAGGCGCGCAGCGCCGATGGTCTCAGTCGAGCAGGTCTTCTACGCGTTCTCGGACGTCGTCCGTGGCGAGGAGATCCTCTAGCGCGTCGCGGTCGAGGAGGGTCGTGCGCTGGTAGTTCTGGTCGGGACAATCGATCTCGACGCGGTAGATCTCCTTGGGGTCCTGGAAGATCTGCCGGATGCGGAGCGACTGGTCCTCGGCGCCCTCGAGGATCTGCATGCGCAGGGAATCGACGATGCGGTCGCTGCGGTCTGCGCACAGCGCCATCGGATCCATCGTGTCGGTGCCGCCGCGTTCGTTCCGACGCGAGCGGCCGAGCAGCTTGAACGTGCCGGGCGGTCTCATGGGAAGGCCAAGCATACCCGTCGCGCTTCGAGCGGATCAAGCATGAATCGGGAGTCCGTGCATTCGCCGGATCCGCCGCGCCTTTCGGCGTTCGCCGTCGCGGGCAGCGAAGAGGCGAGCGATCGGCAGCAGCTCGTCCGCGCTGTCCGGGGCGAAGGCGATTCCGAACGCGGCGTCGTCGTCCATCCCCTCAGGCGAGCCGAAGATCGCCGGGTGCAGCGTCTGCTGTGACCAGGCGACCACGCCATCGATCTCGAAGATCCGCCCCGAAGGCAGCCGCAAGGCCACGTGGACACGTTCGCCGGGGACGAGTCCTTCAGCGGCGCTGACCCGCAGTCCGCCGAGGCCGATCTCGGTACAGCGCGCGAGCGGCGCCGCGGGCTTGCCATCGCCGGTCCGGACGTGGAGCGGGGCGTACAGGGGGAGTCGATCGCTCGCGCGCGTGTCGATGCGATGTCGTCGGATTGCTCTGGGCATGTCGGACTCCCGTCTTGCCTTCATTGGTGTGTATCGGCGTCTTCCGGCTCGGCCCTTGAGCGCAATTGAATCCGGCCCCTGGGCGAAGCTCGTGATGGCCTGTAGGGAAACGCCTCGTGTCGTCCTCCAGCGTTCTGCTCAAGCGCTGCGGCGCCGGCGACGATGAGTGGGGGAGCGTCTGCGTCGGTGGCCCTCCGACGGGGGGAGCCGTGTCCCACGACGACAGCGATTTCGGATTCGGCCGAACCTTTTCGGACGAGTCGAAGCAGGCCCTCGGGCTCGAGCCCGACGAAGGCCTGCGTGTTCTCGCACGTTCGGGTCGCGCGATCCTGCTCGAGCGCGGAGATACGACCGGCGCGGCGGTGCCCTGGGACCGCGACCTCGTGTTGTCGTCCGACGTGCGCGCGTTCGCCCTCGCGGATCTGCTCTCGCTCGTTCACGCCGCGGGCAAGTCAGGCTATCTGCTCTTCCAGTACGAAGGGGAAGAGAAGGCCGTCTACTTGAGCCGGGGCGAGGTCGTCTTCGCCGAATCGAATCTCGGAGCGGATCGACTCGGCGCGTGCTTGCTGCGCGGCGGCCTGATCGATCAGGCACAGCTCGAGCTCGCTGAACAGCGCTACCACCCGATGACCCGCTTCGGAAAGGTCGTCGTCGAGCTGGGCATCCTGACGCCGCGCGAGCTCTGGAACGGAGTCAAGGCGCAGGTCGAGGAGATCGTCCGCTCGCTCTTCGCCTACACGGCGGGATGGATCCACTTCTGGGAAGGTGAGATCGAGCCCGACAATGTGGTTCGGCTCAGCCTGCCGACGCGCCGCTTGATCGGCGAAGGCCTCGCGCGACGCGACGACCTCCTGCGATTCCTGGCGCGCCTGGAAGACGGGCGAACCCGCATCCTGCCGGGGGACGAGACGCGGACCCCCGCGTCGGAAAACGAGCGGGCGGTGGTCGACGCGATCGCGAGCGAGGATCGATTCCCCGGGATCTGCCATCGCGCCGGCCTCGATCCCCGAACCACGGCGCGCACGATCCAGTTCCTCCAGCTGACGGGACACATCGCGGTCGAGGTCTTTGCTTCGGAGGAGACCGGGCCGTGGACGAGCGCCGATGACGATGTCGTGCGTGAGGCCGTCGATCTGCACGCGAAGTTGATCTTCGAGCTGTCCGCGCCCTTGATCGCCCTCGATGGCGCCGGGGAGGTCGCCGATCGGCTGAACCGCATCCTCGAGGAGAGCGCGGCGCGCGGTCGTGCCCTGCTCGCGGAGGTTCGCTTCTCGGACACCGCGACCCTCGATCCGGAGACCCTCTGCCATCGCGCGCTCCGGCTCACGGGCGATCGCGTGCGGGAAATCGACGAGGCCCTCGGCGAGATCGTGGCGTACCTCGAATTCGAGCTGAAGAACCATCCGCAGATCGAGGACTGCGCGCCCTTCCTCGAGGCGGTGGATCCGCTCCGGGCGATGCTCGTCCGCTGACGCGATCGGCGCGGGCTATGATCGCCCGATGTCGCGACGCGCACCCGATCGACACCGCAGCGCCCGCGCGCCGTCCGAGGACTGGCTCTACGGGGTGCACGCAGTCGGCGAGGCGCTGCGTGCCGGCCGCCGCAAGATCGCGCGCGTCTGGATCCGCGAGGGGCGGGAGGGGGCGGAGATCAACGAGCTCGTCACCGCCGCGCAGCGGGCGGGGGTGCTCGTCGAGTCCGTCCCGCGTGACGCCCTGGAGGCCCGAGTGCCGCCGGACGCCCGGACCCAGGGCATCGCCGCCGAAGTCGGCCCGCTTCCGGAGTACGACCTCGATCGTCTGCTGGCGGAGACGGAAGAGCACCGGGGCGAGGGCGCGCCGCTGATCGTCGCCCTCGACGGCGTCGAGGATCCCCAGAACGTCGGCGCGATCGCCCGGGTCGCCGAGGCCGCGGGCGCGTCCGGCTTGATCCTGGCCGATCGCCGCGCGCCGGCGCTTACCGGGGCAGTCGCCCGAGCGTCGGCAGGGGCGATCGAGTGGCTCTCCGTGGCGCGGGTCGCGAACCTGAACCGTGCCCTCGGGGGGCTCCAGAAGGCCGGCTACTGGGTCGTCGCGGCGGCGCTCGAGGACGGCGTGTCGTTATACGAGATGGATGACCGCCTGCTCGAGGGCCCGTTGGTGGTCGTGCTCGGCGCGGAGGGCCGTGGGATCCGCCCGAGCGTCGCGAAGGTGGCCGACCACCGGGTCTGGATCCCGATGGCCGGGCGGGTCGCTTCCCTCAACGTTTCGACTGCGGGCGCGGTGCTGCTCTTCGACCTGCTTCGCCGCCGCTCGGCCCGGGAAGTCTGAGCCCCACGGGGGCTCGTTTTCGGGAAGTTCCGTCCCGCCGGGGACCCGTGAATGCCCTGTAGGCGCTTGCCAGCGGGGACGGAGGCGGTCTATAGTCTGCCGCCTCGGGGACCCATTTTTTCAACGATCATTTCGCGCTTGGTCACATCGGTTTCGTATCTCGACCCGGTCGGGACACGTACACGCTGGTCGTCATCCGTCATGCCTTCGCATGAATCGTCATGACACGCGGTACGAAGTCCTGATCTTCGAGCGTCCGGACCCGGGCTGGCGTAGCTCAACTGGTAGAGCACCGGATTTGTAATCCGAAGGTTAAGGGTTCGAGTCCCCTCGCCAGCTCCATCACAACCGCCGCACGTCGAGTCGAAGGCATCTGCGAAACCTCTCTGAAGACTTTTCCGCACTCCGCGCGTTGGAAGAAACATCAACGATCCTGCATTGTTAGGCGGCCGTTCGCACGCGCCGCAGACGCCCCAGGGCAGATCATCAACCACACCCAAAGAGGACAATCGATCGAACGACGACCATCACCCATCGGCCTGGCGCGAGAGCGCCATCCCAGACGAGCGCACGCCAACGTCGCTGTCGGGTCCCGAACACGTTCCGCGCGTCCCCGAGACTGACATGCGAATGTGTCACCCGACGAACCGACGAGCCTACGTTCGGGCCATCGAGCGACCCCCGCTCTTCGAGTCCCCCTCTTCGAGGATCTTCCCGCTTGCCGCGCGAAGACCGAGGAGATCGGAACCGAGCGGGACTCTGCGCTTTGCGGCAAAGGACGCGCGCACGCGCTCGTAGCGACGGTGTCGCGGCCGACCGGTGACGGGAAGAAGATTCGATCATGGACGGAAACAGAACGGGATCACGGAGGGATACCGAAGCGGTTAAACGGGGCAGACTGTAAATCTGCTGGCCTTTGGCCTACGGAGGTTCGAATCCTCCTCCCTCCACCATCCCTGGCTTACATGCGGGAATAGCTCAGCTGGCTAGAGCACCAGCCTTCCAAGCTGGGGGTCGCGGGTTCGAATCCCGTTTCCCGCTCCAGAGTAGACGAACAGAAGGACTCAGCTCACGTAGCTCAGGTGGTAGAGCACGTCCTTGGTAAGGACGAGGTCAGCGGTTCAAGCCCGCTCGTGAGCTCCAGATGATCGCGGCGCCGGCCTGCTCGGCAGGAAGCGAGTCGCGACGGATCGAAGACCGAAACGAGGGCCCGCGAGGGTCCGGAAGACCATTCAACAAATCGACGGCGAAGAAGGTGCTCCGGGGGAGAGTGCCCAATCGAAGTCGGCAAGACACGGCAGCCGGAAGAGCCGGACCGCAAGCCAGCAAGAGCAAGAGAGTGAGCAGGCAAGCACCATGGCCAAGGAAAAGTTCGAGCGGACGAAGCCCCACGTGAACGTGGGCACGATCGGTCACGTCGACCACGGTAAGACGACCTTGACGGCAGCGATCACGTCTCGTCAGGCCCACAA
>Ga0114932_10000191_pt1 | contig 71568 bp, 71 predicted proteins | sample 2SBtaG_2_FD_87286 | JGI IMG/M metagenome (GOLD analysis project Ga0114932, IMG submission 87286) | Deep subsurface microbial communities from Kolumbo volcano to uncover new lineages of life (NeLLi) - 2SBTROV12_ACTIVE470 metaG | ecosystem: Environmental > Aquatic > Marine > Volcanic ...
GCATTGGGCTGTTTCCCAAGGTAATACAGAACTAGCAGAAGCAATGGCAATAGCTAATCCAGAGGCTGTTGCGATTAAAGATAAAAATGACAACACACCACTATTTTTAGCTATTGATAAAGATAATACAGAGTTAGTAAAAGCAATGGCAAAAGCTAATCCAAATGCTATTGCGATTCAAAATAAAAATGGCGTCACAGCACTGTATGCAGCTGTTTCCCAAGGTAATACGGAAATAGCAGAAGCAATGGCAGAAGCTAATCCAAATGCTATTGCGATTCAAGATAAAAATGGAGCCACACCACTGCATTGGGCTGTTGATAAAGGTCATACAGAGCTAGCAGAAGCAATGGCAAAAGCTAATCCAGAAGCTGTTGCGATTCAAGATAATTCCGATGCCACACCATTGCATTGGGCTGTTTCCCAAGGTAATACAAAACTAGCAAAAGCAATGGCAAAAGCTAATCCAAAAGCTATTGCGATTCAAGATAATTCCGATGCCACACCATTGCATTGGGCTGTTTCCCAAGGTAATACAGAACTAGCAGAAGCAATGGCAATAGCTAATCCAGAAGCTGTTTTGATCCAAGATAAAGATGGCAACACACCATTGCATTGGGCTGTTTCCAAAGGTAATACAAAACTAGCAAAAGCAATGGCAAAAGCTAATCCAGAGGCTGTTGCGATTCAAAATAAAAATGGCAAAACACCACTGAATTGTGCTGTTTCCAAAGGTACAGAAGCAGTGGCAGAAGTTAATCCAAAGGATGTTTTGATTGAAAATAAAGATGGCAACACAAATCAACCTACTAAAAAACGTATCTATACTGAAATTTTACAAAATAATAGAGATAGAAAAGAACAGCTCAGTAAGAGGCAGAATACAGGCTATGCTAAAGCTTTTCAGACTAATAATAGTGCTAACACCACAAATCAATCTACTAAAAAACGTGACCATACTGAAACTTTACAAAATAATAGAGAAAAACAGCTCAGTAAGAAGCACTACAAACAGTAGATGATAACAGTTAATGAGAAAAATTAGCTAAGGAAAGAAGTGGCATAAAGGGAAATACAACATAATAAATTAGATAATTTAATGGTCGAATATTATATGAAATAAAATCAAACTTTTGCGAAAGCCAGTTTTATTGATATTAACATTGTTTAAAATTCAAAATACGGGCTCTCCGTATTTGTGCTTAAAGATCTTTAAGCTCCTCTACTTCTCATATTTACACTGCTAGATTTTTGTATTACGTGATCTGGAGGTAAAATTTTATCATCTATTATTCTCCTTGCAACCCCACTACTCCTTTTTTCCATGCATTCTCCTGTTTGCTTTTCAACAAACTGATCGATAGGATCTTTTGTTACTTCTCGTTTTTGCACAAGGTCAAACCCAGTGCTTGCATCCATATCCCTTCCTCCAAAATATGAACTACTAACTCTATATTGCGCTGGATTAAATCGCTCAGGTGGATCAATTATGTACCCTTGAAATAAACTTGGGCTTTCCACCTTTTTTGAAACCTCATTTTCGGGAGATTGCTTACCATGATTCGGTTGTTGAAAATAATTCTTGATTCCATCATAACTAATATTGTTCCAAAAAGACAATTTTTCATCATATAAGTAGCCACAAGTAAAACCAAATGCCCCAGCGGCAAAACTAACATTTGCCAATAAAACTGCATTTACAGCAAAGGACAAGCCAAAAGTGATTGAAATAGGATTTAACATTAACACCGCCCCAACTGCAAGTGCAGCAAAAACCAGACCGCAAATAAATTTATTTTTAGTTGGCCATAATTTTTTAAAGCTTTCTTCGCCCTTTTGAACACTTACAGTATAAATTTCTTCCGGTCTCATCCCAGTTTTTTTATCTTCATCGTAGTCTCTAAGTTGCTTATAAGCAAAGACTCCCCCATTTATGCCCCCATAAGCCGCTCCACATAAAACTGCTCCAGCAAATGTATTAAAGCCATTTCCTAAGGAATATAATCCAACAGAAGTTGCAATAGCACCCATACCGGTTAAGGCCCCACCTATAATTTTTTTTGTATAGCTTTGCTCTTTAAATCCTTTTTTAAGAATGTCAATTCCTGCATAAGTACTTAATGCTCCACCCACTGTCATCCCTATACTAGAGGGTGATATTAAACCTGTAGCTGCACACAACGATGCTGCAACAGGAATAGTATTTACTCCTGCTTCTAAACTTCCAGCACCTGTTGCAATTGCAACCGCTCCTAATTCCGCAAGTTTATCTCCTAATTTATTACTAATATATCCTTGTTCTTTAAAATAACCATCTTTTATGGCATATAATGCACGGTCACTTACTAATCCAGCTGCTATAGAGCCTGGTATTCCCGCTAACGGACCATATAAAGTATATCCAGCCCCACCACCAATCACTGATGAAAGTAAAGCGGCTCCAATCCTTTGGCACTTAAACCTGTCATTAGTGCCATCATCATTACTTTTACAATATCCATAATCACTCCTACCAAATAACTGAGTTTTAATTAGATGTTGATTTTCTTGAAGCTTCATTAACGCTTCTGCACCAATTGCATCTCTAAAATTCACATCTAGAAGTATTGTGTCATCATCAAATTTCATTCCAGTACAATCCGCTCTTTCCATATGACACATCGGTAATTTCGCTCCAGACACATCCATATTTTTTGCCATCGCATCACTAAAATCACATGCTATCATTTCTGCAAATTTAGCATTTACATCGGTTAATATTGCTTTTTGGAAGTTTGCCTTATAGGCCGCAACATTTTCTAAAACTGCTTTCGTCAGATTTGCATTTCTTAAGTTTGTTTCTGTTAAAATAGCTCCCGATACATCCAATCTCTCTCCTTTGATATTCTCCATAACTGCATGAGAAAAATCAGCCTGATGAGCATGAACATCACTCATATTTGCTTTTTCGAAAATTGCAAATCTTGCATTTACATCATCCATTATTGCGCCAGAAAGCTCTGCTAACTCCAATTTAGCCAATTCAAGATTAGCATGAGATAGATTCGCACCTTCAGCTTTAATCTTTTCTAAAAAAGCTCCTCTTAGATTAGCATATTTCAAATTGGCATCTTCTAAGACTGCTTCCGTAAATTTTGCTTTATTAGCTGTGACTTTCTCCATAACAGCCCCAGTAAGATCTGCATGAGAAAAATCACCTTCTAAAACTGCTTTTGTGAGATGAGCTTTTCTCATCTTTACATATTGCGCATCTACGTATCTCAAATTCACTCTTTCTAAATCCGCTCTGTCAGCAATAGCTGCTTTTAAACTTGAGTTCTCAATATTTGATCCTGTTAAATCTGCCGAATATAGTAGAGCTCCTTCAAAACTTGAATTATCAAAATTACTATACATCATTCTAACTCTAGGCATTAAAGCTTCTGCAAAGTCGACATCATCACCAGATGCTCCAATTAAATTTGCATCAGTTAATTCAGCTTTAACAAAAGAGGTTCCCTTTTTAAATACTGCTGTCTCAAAACTAGCTCCTGTTAAATTAGCTTCGTCAAATTGACAATTTTCAAACGTCACACGAGCAAAATTAACTCCACTTAAATCTAATTTTGATAAATCAAAATCCGTTAAAGTTTGGTATTCCTTGCCTTCATAAAAAAAATCTCCTACAGGTATTATAAGCTTAGTTGGATTTTTAGCTTGTGCATGTTTTAAAATTTCTTGATTTTCTGGCTTAGAGGATAAAAATTCATTAAACGATTGCTTCTTTTTACCCTTTGACTGTGATTGTATAAATTCTTCTAAATCCTGTCGCGTTGCATTTAGTCTAATTTTTACTGCATTTGCTTGTTCAGGATTTTTAGGCAAATATGTCGGATCATAATTTGCTGTTTTGAGTTCTATTATATACTCATTTGCTATAACGAATAAGGCATTTTCCGTCATTTTAGCATATTTCTCTCCAATTTTTTTCACACCCTCTTGAATCTCAGAATTAAATTTTGCCTGAGCTTCAGTTGTACCCACAAAGCTTCTAGCCCAAGCTATATAACCTTGCGTACCCCATTTTGCCTTTTTGAAGCGGGCAATTTCATCTTCACATTCGGATTCATAACGTCTTTTTACGTCATTTTCTCTTTTAAACCTTACTTCAGGCTCATAATCTGCAAGCGTTCTTTGATTAGCTGGTAACGGATTTTTATCCTGTGCTTCTATTCTAAATAATTTGAGTATCTGCATACTCTGTGCGTCTGAATAATCTAGCTTGAGAGATTCAAGTAATCTTTCTCCATCCCCATCTGGTAACTTACCATCTGCTAATAAATAGTCCCGAAATTCACAGTTTAATTTTGAGCCTCTAAAGTCAATATTAGACAAATCACATGCAGAAAAAATAACATTTTCATTAAGTACGCAATCTCTAAATATTGCGCCATTAAGTGACTTATAGAACCTCACATTAGAAAATATGGATCCTGATAAATCAGCATTGCTTAATTTTAATGGATCTTGTTCATAATACTCTTCAATAAATCTTCTATCCTGAAGACTTTTAATCTTCTTGTCATAATCTGGCACTCTACTGCTAATTCCAAATTCTTTGGCAATATCTTCAATATTGTTATCCACATATTGACTAAGTATTCCATAATCTTCACTGATTTCTGCGACTATAATTTTCTTTTTATATTTTGGATCTCTTTCCTCAAATTTTTTCTGCAAATAGTCATTTAAACTACCACCTGCTCTTTCATCGCCAGGCTCTCCATTTTTAATTTTTTTATGCTCTACAGCATAATTTATTAACAAATCTAAATTTTCTGGCTCAGGTGCATCGTCTTCTATCATCCTTGCTTGGACATATTCATATATTGAGCCTTTAGCCCTTTCATCAGCTTCAACTCCAAAAGTCAATTTTGTTAATTCTTCAATATACTCATTAACATATACATAATAATCCTCTCCTAAAGAAATTTTGACAATTTCAATTGACTCATCCAATTTTGCACTTTCTTGTTCTAAACGCTTATATATTTGATCAACTTTAGTCATTTTACTAATTTAAAAGTTATAACTTAGAGTAGCATTTGTTTTTTTTTAAAACATTTACTTTTTTAAAGGTTTAACACTTTTTTTCGCCGTAGTTTTTTTCACTTTCATCTTCTCCAGCATTAATCTGTTATCTTGGGCTAATTTTTTAACTACGTCAAATTCTTCCCTAGTGACAAAATTCATCTTCTTTATAAATTTTTCAATTTGTTGAGTAATATACTCAGATATTTCATTTTTTGCATTAACAGCTCCAGTTAATGTTGAACCTGCAAGTTTTGCAAGATCATCTAATATTTTGTTGTCTTTTTTCATTTTTTCAAATATTGATTTAACTTGTGTAATATAAATTATCACGTAAAAAATAATGTTTGCAATTCTTTTTCCTAATATTGACCCTATCGCTATTAACTTAGGAATTATATCTATTCGTTGGTATGGAATATCGTATGTAATAGGAATTTTTCTTGGAGCTTATATTTTACAAAAAATAGAAAAAAAATTTAAACTTGCCAATCTTGATTCTAAAGATTTAGAAAATTTACTTTCATATATCATTATAGGAATAGTTTTAGGTGGTAGATTGGGCTATATATTATTCTATACTCCCGCTACAATAGTACATGATTTTTGGGAAATATTTAAAATCTGGAATGGTGGAATGTCATTTCATGGAGGATTAATTGGCGTTATTATGTCTATTTGGATATTTTGCTTAAGAACCAGTAAAGTATTTTTATCAATCACAGATTTAATTGCTTGTGTAGCTCCAATAGGGCTATTCTTTGGACGTATCGCAAATTTTATTAATGCAGAACTCTATGGAAAAAAAACAAATGTTAGCTGGGGGATTATTTTTCCATATTCAGATCATTCCCCAAGACACCCTAGTCAGTTATACGAGGCTATGTTTGAAGGAATAGTATTATTTTTAATAATGTTATTTGCTCTAAATTTCAGACAATATTTAACTAACAAAAAAAATACTACTGGATTATTAAGTGGAGTATTTTTAATCTTTTATTCCATTTTTAGAATTGTTATTGAAATTTTCAGAGAACCTGATTTTTACATTGGGTATATTTTTAACATATTTTCATTAGGACAGATTTTATGCATCCCCATGATGATTTTAGGAATTTTTCTTATATGTAAAAAAGGTCAATAAAAAAAGTTGCAACTAAAAATTGAGTAAGTTATCTTTTAATTATAGTAATAATTTATGAGATGATATATGAAAAAGGTAAATTTAGCATCATTCCTGGCCATTGCCGTTGCAACAACTTTTATGTTACCAAGTGATGTAATTGCTAATAAGATAAAGGATTTAGAAAAATGTTATGGAGTGGCAAAGGCTGGAAAAAATGATTGCGCTTCATCTAATGGCACACATTCCTGTGCTGCTAGAGCCAAAAAAGATGGGGATAAAAATGAATGGCTATTAGTACCAAAGGGTTTATGTAATAAATTAGTTGGTGGTTCCACTGTTCCAGGAAAATAAATTATCCTTTGGGGTAGGGCTTAGGCACCAACATTTTAAATATTTTACAAAAAAAATTAAAGATGTTGATGTCTTGGAGATTCATCCAGAAAATTTTTTTGGAAAAGGGATAGAACATCATTACTTAGAACAAATATCTGAAATTTATGATATTTCTTTCCACGGCATTGGTTTATCCTTAGGTTCTGAAGAAAAAGTAGATAAATCTCATTTAAAGAAAATCCGTAATTTGATGGCAAAATATAAGCCATTTATTTACTCAGAGCATATGTCGTGGATGAAGGTTGATGGAATATTTTTTCACGATTTATTACCATTAGACTACACAAAAAAAAGATTAAATTATCTAAAGCAAAACATTGAAGATACTCAAAATTACCTAGGGCATAATATATGCATTGAAAATCCATCCTATTATTTGAAAATTATTGGAGATATGGAAGAATACGATTTTCTAAATGAGCTGTGTGAATTAACAGGATGTGAAATTTTATTGGACATAAATAACTTATATATTAACTCAGTTAATCATAATTTTAATCCTATAGAATATATAGATAAACTTGATTTAAAATTTATAAGGGAAGTTCATTTAGCTGGTCATAGCTTCCAAACAATAGATGATAAAAAAATCATTATTGACACACATGATGATTTTGTAAAGCAAGGCGTATGGGATTTATATAGATATTACATTAATAAGGCCAATGCTCCCTTTTTTACTATTGTTGAATGGGACCAAGAATTACCAAAAGAAAAAGAACTTGTAAGTGAATTAACAAAAGCAAAACATATGGTTACTAAATATGCATAATCTACAGGAAGCATTTAAAAATAGCTTAATACTTAATGATGATTCAAAATTATTAGATATAATTTCTAAGAATCATACAAAAATTGAAGAATGTATCGATATATATAGAAATAATTTTTATGCAAATCTCACCAACACACTGACCATTATTTACCCAACTGTAAAAAAGCTTATTGGAGAAAATTGTTTTGAATATTTATGTAAACTGTATATAAAAAATAACTTACCTAAAAAAAGTAATTTAGCAAACTATGGTAATAATTTTGCTTCATATATTCAATCGATAAAAGAGTTAAAACACCTAAATTATTTACCTAGCATTGCAAAACTAGATTGTTGTATGGACAATGTTTATAATTCCAATGCAATCTATAAAATAGAAATCAGGGAGGATAATATAAGCTATTTTGACGACTTCAAAATTAAAAATTATATTAGGCTTTTTAAATCAAAGCATCCTATCGATTTTATATATAAATTTTGCAACTCAAAAAAGCAAAAAAATATACCAACAGAGTTGCCAAAAGGAGACAATAAATTACTTATTTTCAAACAAAATCATATAGTGAAATATATGAAATTAGACAATTTTGAATATGAGTTTTTATTTAATTTCAAAAAGTATAAAAAACTCTCAAACATACAATGTAAATACGATTTAGAAGACGATATAAAGGTACAAAAAATTTTATCAAAAGTTTTACGCTTAAAATTATTAACTTATTAACGGAGATAAATATGTGTGTAAAAAAACTTGCTAAAAATTGTTATGAAATTTGTAAAGAGCATCTACATTATTTAAGTTCTCTTTACCTATTATTATGCAGATTATATATATTTATGATCTTTGTGAAATCTGGGTGGCTTAAATTAGAAAATGCGATAAGAGGAAATTGGTATATAACAGAATATTTATTTCAATGCGAATACAACATTCCGTTTATGCATTATAAAATTGCAGCAGTTATAGGCACATTTAGTGAGTTATTTTTTCCACTATTATTATTGCTTGGTTTGGTAAGTAGAGCATCTGCTTTAGTAGTATTGTTAATGGTTATTGTAATGAGCTCAACGTATATGCATCTTGATGAGCATGTTATATGGGGTATATTAATTACAAACATTTTAGTATTTGGCTCTGGTAAAATATCCGTCGATCATTTCATAAAACGGAAATTGGCGCTGCAAAAATAAAATGGAGATTTTAGGCATTATATTTACATTTATAATGCTTAAAACTAGATCAAAATAATCGTTACGATGTATGCTAAAAGTAGTATTGAGTGTGATAGTTTATCAAAATTCTCACCCTATTCTTATTTTAGTATCGCTAATAAATTCATATGGTGGTATTGCTAGATTTTTAGGAGCAGGTCCTTTTCTAATTCTTCCAGAACTGTCGTAATGCGAACCATGACAGGGACAAAACCATCCGCCAAACTCTCCTTTATTTCCAATAGGAACACATCCTAAGTGTGTGCATATTCCAATTGTAATTAACCACTGTGCTTTACCTGCTTTCACCCTATCCTTATCACTTTCTGGATCTCTTAGTTCTGATAAATTAACATCCTCAGCTTCTTTTATTTCTTCTTCAGTTCTGTTAGTTACAAAAATAGGCTTTCCTCTCCACATCACTGTGTGAGTCTCCCCTTTTTTAATATTTGATATATCAACTTCTGTACTTCCTGCTGCAAGCACACCTTTATCAGGCTTTAAGGAAGTAATAATAGGTATTGTTGCAGCAATTGCTCCCACTCCTGCTACAGCGGTTGCACTCATAACAAAAAAATCCCTTCTAGAAGATTTATCTTTGTTATCAGTCTCCTTTTCTGAATTTATTTTCTTTTGTTTATTATCTACCATACATTAGTTACTTAAAACACGACTTGAATAAATAGCTTGTAAAATCTTTAAGCATTAATGACTTATTACCAAAAATATCTAAATGTTTCAATGATTCATTTACCAAATCTTTTAATAAATCTTGCCCTTCCTCATACTCATTATCATCAATATCGTCTTTTATCTGATATGCCAAGCCTAATTTTTGAGCAAATAAAGCTAATGTATCCGTATCTTTTGCATCTGCATTATTCATCATTGCCGAAAATTTACATGAAGCAATCAATAAATTTGAAGTCTTTAAAATCCTTGCCCTTTTTAATTGCTCAGTACTATATTTTTGCCCCTTACAATCTAAATCTAAAACTTGTCCTAGCAATGTACCTTTAAAACCAATAAGTTTAGCCATTCCATTCACTATATTAAGTTGAATCTTAGAATCAACAGGAGTATTTCTATCAGATGAAAGAATTTCAAAAGCAAGCGTGAGTAACGCATCTCCAGTTAAGATTGCCGTAGATTCTTTAAACTTTTTATGGCAAGACAGACGCCCCCTTCTATAATCATCATCATCCATTGCAGGTAAATCATCATGAATGAGCGTATAAGTATGAATCATTTCTATAGCTATAGCCAAATCAATAACATGTTTAGGGAGATTGGTAGAATATATTAAATTTGTTGCAAAAACTAAAAAGGGCCTAATCATTTTCCCATCACCAAGCAACATATAGTTCATCGCATCAATAAGAATATTTTGCTCAACATCACTATTTTGCACCAAAATTTCTGATATCCTCTTTCGCATAATTTCAGATGTTATTTTTAAGTTATGCTCAACACTTAAATTATTGCTTAACCTATTTCTAATCATTGATTATTCCCTCATCCACCATATCTAAAAACTCCTTTTCAGAGATTGTATTAATATTCATTCCTATAGCTTTATTTAGTTTTGAACCAGGATTTTTTCCATAAACAACATAATCAGTTTTTTTAGAAATTGAGGATAAAATTTTTGCTCCCAGTTTTTTTGCAATATTTTGAGCTTCATCTCTAGAATATTTTTCTAACACACCAGTAAAAATCATATTCTTGCCATTTAACTGGCTATTAAGTTCGTTTTGCACAATTATCACTTGCTGAACATCTATAAAATTCAAAATATCTTTAATGATTTGTATGTTATATGGATCCTTAAAATATTCTATAACACTTATTGCTATTACTTCACCAACACCATTTACTGCTTTTAAAATTTCTACAGCATCTTCCTTCAATACAAGTTCTATTATATTATCAACATCTTTAAAGTAATTGGCAATAATCTCTGCAGTTACTCTACCAACATGTCTAATTCCAAGTGAATAAATAAATTTATCCATCTTTATCTTTTTTGATTTTTCGATCGATGAAAATAAATTATCTACCGACTGCTCTCCCCATCCTTCCCATTTTTTTATAGATTGCTCTTGATTTATGTTTACCAATCTAAAAATATCTGCAGGCAATTTAATCAAACCTTTGTTATAAAATTGCAATATGGATTGTTTTGATAGCCCCACAATATCAAATGCATTTTTAGAAATAAAATGGCATAATTTTTCTATTATTTGAGCTTCACATTTCATCCCACCAGTGCATCTCTTAACCACGTCATCACCAAAACTTTCAATTATACTTTGACATATTGGACATTCTTCTGGAAAAACAAATGATTTAACTTCTGAATGTCTTTTTTCAAACTTTACCTCAACAACCTGAGGAATTACATCACCTGCTCTTTTAATTTTAACTGCATCTCCAATTCTTATATCTTTTCTCAAAATTTCCTCCTCATTATGAAGAGAAGCTCTAGTTACAAATACACCACCTATATTTACCGGTTTTAGCTTTGCAACTGGAGTAATAGCACCTGTTCTACCGACTTGAACAAATATATCCTCAACGTAAGTTTCTGCATATTCAGCGGGAAACTTATGTGCTATTGCCCATCTCGGCGCCCTACTAATATTGCCCATCCTAACTTGAAGTTCAAAGCTATTCACTTTATAAACTAAACCATCAATATCATAATCAAGTGTAGCTCTCTTTATGTTCATTTCGTCGTAATAACTTATGATGTTTTCCAAATCATCTAGAACAACAATATTATCATTTACTGCAAAACCAAGTGAACTAAATTTTTTCATCATATCTTTTTGGTTATTTACACCTGAAATCCTCCCACCCCAAACAAAATAACTCAATCCTCTACTCTTAGTTATTTGAGCATCTAGTTGACGCAAGGAGCCAGAGGCAGCATTTCTAGGATTGGCAAAAGTTGCTTTATTGTTTTTATTGTTTTCTTCATTTAGTATTATAAAATCTGTTTTGGTCATATACACCTCTCCCCTAACTTCAAATTCTTCCTTAAAAACAACTTGAGTAGGAAAATTCTCAATAACTTTGACATTATTAGTAATATCTTCGCCTATTGCTCCATCTCCTCTGGTTACCGCAAAATTCAATTTTCCATCTTTAAAATGCGCCGAGAAAGATACTCCATCAATCTTTGGCTCGCAATGCAATTCTAATTTTTCCTCTACATCCAAATTAATTAATTTCTTAATTCTAGTTAAAAAATCTAAAATATCTTCTTTTGAAAATGCATTACTAAGTGAAAGCATAGGGTAGGTATGCTTAATTTTTGCAAAACCTTTAGCAATTTTAGTCCCAACTGTTTGGGTAACACTTTTTTTATGACGTAATTCTGGGTACAATGATTCAAGGTTTTCAAGCTCTTGCCTTAATTCATCATATTGTTGATCTGTAATTATTGGTGAACTTTTTATGTAATATAATTTATCATGCTTCTTTATTTCATTTCTTAGTAATTCTACTTTTTTTCTAATTTCTGATAAGCTCAAGTTCATAAAACTTAAATAAGCACTTAAATGATTTTCAATAACTTATAGAATACTATAAACATAATATCAATTACATCATGTCTAAAATAAATTTTGCTTCCTCACTCATCATTGATTTCTCCCATTTTGGTTGCCAAACAAGCTTCACATTAACGCCACTTACATCAGTGATTATTTGCTCAATTTTTTTCTTTACTTCTTGTGGAATTGCATCTGCAACTGGACAAGTTGGGGATGTTAATGTCATCTCTATATTAATCACATTATCTGAAGAAATATCAATGTTATAAATCAACCCTAAATCCCAAATATTTACCGATATTTCTGGATCATATATAAGCTTAAGTATTGCTATTACCTTATCCTTTGTTCCATTGATTTTATCTATTTTATTTAATTCTTCCTTAGTGAAATCTCTAAATATACTTTCGCTTCCTTGTTTTATAAAATCCTGTAGTTCCATGAGTATTACATAAAAAATTTATTAACTTTTTTTAAGGCTTGAATTAACGCATCTGCATCTTCTAAGCTATTGTATATGCCCAAAGATATTCTTGCTACACCAGAAACTCCAAGAAAATCCATCAGTGGTTTTGCACAATGGTGACCTGCTCTAATAGCAACTTTGCTTTTATTGAGGATTTCACCAATGTCTGAATGATGTGCATTCTTATGAGTTATTGAAATAATACTTGTTGCATCCTCATTTTCAAAAATTGTAAAATTTTTCAATTTTTTAATCTCACTTCTTATGTGATCTGCAATTTCTTTTTCTTCTTGCCAATGCTTCAATAAATCTATTGAGCTTAAGTAACGCAACACCTCACCGAATGCTATAACTTCAGCAATTGCTGGGGTGCCTGCTTCAAATTTATGCGGCGGCTTTAAAAAAGTACTTCTTTCAAATGATACATCCTCAATCATCGAACCACCTGTTTGATACACTGGTATAGACTCTAGCATTTGATATTTTCCGTATAAAACTCCAACACCTGTTGGACCATATAATTTATGAGATGAAAATACCAAAAAATCACAATCTAAATCTGTCACATCTATTTTTGTGTGCGCTACTGATTGACACGCATCTACTAAAACTTTTGCCCCATATTTTTTAGCAATCTTAACCACCCTTTTAATATCAATAACCTCCCCAAAAACATTTGACATATGAGTGATTGCAATAAGCTTAACTTTTGCAGAAATCAGTTTTTCATATTCATCAAATTTAAGCTTACCATCCTTAGAAATGGGTATAATTTTTAATGTGGCATTTCTTTCGTCGCACAGTTGTTGCCAAGGAACAATATTGGAGTGATGTTCCATAGCAGAAATTAATATTTCGTCTCCTTCCGTAATGAATTTCTTTCCAAATGAATATGCAACAAGATTGATTCCTTCAGTCGCACTTTTTGTAAATATTATTTCTTTGTCTGAGCTGGCATTGATGAATTTTGCAACGCTTGATCTTACTTTTTCAAAATCTTCCGTAGCTTTTGCACTTAAATCATAAATCCCTCTATGAATATTTGCAAAATTATGTGAATAAAATTCTACAAGTTTATCAATAACGCATTTTGGTTTTTGACTACTTGCAGCTGAATCCAAAAAAGTTATGCAATTTTTTTGATTAAAAAATGGAAAATCTTTGCGTATTTTATTCATAAAATTCAATACTATGGGCAATTTGTCTATATAAATTTTCAACTTCAAAATCATCCAACTTACAATCCGAAAAAACAGATTTTAACAATCCTATAATAATCAATTGTTTAGCATGTTGAAGTTTAATTCCTCTAGATGCAAAATAATTCAATGCTTCCTCATCTATATTACCAGTTGTTGAACCATGCGAGCATATTACATCATCAGAATTTATATCAAGCATGGGTCTAGAATAAACCACAGATTTTTCATCTATTAGCAAATTTTTATTCAATTGATGTGCCTCAACCGCATTAAGCAATTCAGATATCTCTACATTACTATAAAATGAGCCTGAAGAATTCTTATCTAATACTTGATTGTAGTGTTGTTTACTAAAGGTGTTGGAAGCATTGTGCTTTATGTCTATTACAACATCATATATTTGATTGTTATTTGCTATATTAACACCATTAAAACTTGTCCTTGCTCCTTTACCATTTAGATGAACTTCAGACTCAAATCTGTAAGATTTATCAATAGTATTTACCGAATAATTTTCATAAATAGAATTAGCATTACAAACAATTTCAAGAGTATTAATAAATCTAACCTCCCCATTGAAGTCTTTCTGAATAAAATGTTTACAACTTGCATAATCACCCAAATTAATCCTTGTTACATTATTTATTAAATTTTTATGTTTTCCTTGTTGAATAAAACTTTCATAAAATCTTACATTACAATTTTTTTCTAGCTTTAAAAAAGTTGTAAAAAAAGCAGACTTCGATGAAGTTAATTTGACTAATTTAACTGGTTTGTCAATATTTTCATCAATGCTAATCAAAACAACATGATCGTTATTATCTAAATTTTGTGATACTTGATATTTGCCCTCAAACTTTAACCCCTTATTAAAATTGGCAATATTATCTTTAGAGCAAGATATTTCTATACCACCTTTAGGTAACATCGATTTTTCTTTGCAAAACTTCCCATCCAAAAGCACAATATAGTAAAAATTTTCATCCTGGGTTAAAAAAGTGTACCCTCCTGTTAATTCACTAGCTTTCCTATCAGGCGCTTCTAATAATTTTAAATCTGAATATCTCCATTTCTCATCTCTTTTAGATGGTAATTTTAACTTTGTATTCATTTTATTTGAAATCATCATAACCTTGATCTTCTATTTCCTTAGCTAACTTTTTATCACCAGATTTAACAATTGTTCCATTGGAAAAAATATGAACAAAATCTGGAACTACATAATCCAAAAGCCTATTATAATGCGTTATAATTATTATTGAGTTTTCCTTACTTCTAAAATCATTAATATTTTTTGAAATTACTTTTAGTGCATCAACATCAAGACCAGAATCTATTTCATCCAATATAACAAGTTTTGGTTTTAACAATAGCATTTGTAAAATTTCAAATTTTTTCTTTTCACCACCTGAAAAACCGTGATTAACATCTCTTTTCAATAATTTATAATCAATTCCAAGCAATGCTGCTTTTTCCTTCAATTCTTTCATGAAATCAACAGGTGAGATATCTTCCTTTCCTTGCTCCTTTCTAACTGCATTTATCGATGCCTTTAAAAAACTATTCCAGCTAACCCCAGGTATTTCTATTGGATGTTGAAAAGACATAAATATACCCAGCCTAGCTCTTTCATCTGAAGGAATTTGAGATAAATCCTTGGAGGATAGTTTTATGCTTCCATTAGTTATATCGTAACCATCTTTTCCTGAAATGACATTTGCAAGAGTACTTTTGCCTGTGCCATTTGGTCCCATGATAGTATGAACTTCACCTTTGTTAATATTTAAATTCAAATTGGTAAGTATTTTCTTACCATTTGCACCAACACTTAAATTTGAGACCTCTAATAACATATATATATTGCCATAAACATTAAATTTTATCCAACTGCACCCTCAAGATTTACACTAAGGAGCGCTTTCGCTTCTACTGCAAATTCCATAGGTAATTCATTCAAAACATTTTTACAAAACCCATTAACAATTAATGATATGGCATTTTCTGTCGTAATACCTCTTTGCAAACAATATTGTAATTGATCCTCACCGATTTTTGATGTGGTTGCTTCATGCTCAATGTTTGATGAATTATTTTTAACTTCTATGTATGGAATAGTTGATGCAGAGCAACTTTTTCCAATTAATAACGAATCACATTGTGTGAAATTTCTTGCACCTTTTGCAGATGGCAAAATATTCACCAACCCTCTGTATGTATTGGCACTTTTCCCTGCTGAAATTCCTTTTGAAATTATTGTGCTAGATGTGTTTTTACCAACATGTATCATTTTAGTACCAGTATCAGCCTGTTGATGATTATTGGTGAGTGCAACGGAATAAAATTCACCAATAGAATTGTCACCTTTTAGAATACAACTTGGATATTTCCAAGTAATTGCAGAGCCTGTTTCAAGTTGCGTCCAAGAAATTTTAGAGCCACTACCTTTGCATAAGCCTCTTTTTGTTACAAAATTATATATTCCACCTTTTCCATTTTTATCACCAGGATACCAATTTTGTACAGTTGAATATTTTATTGTCGCATCTTTAAGCGCTATTAGCTCTACAACTGCAGCATGCAGTTGATTTTCATCTCTTTGAGGAGCTGTACAGCCCTCAAGATAACTTACTTCACTTCCTTCATCAGCAATAATTAAAGTTCGTTCAAATTGTCCTGTTTTAGCTTCATTGATCCTAAAATAAGTCGATAATTCCATAGGGCATTTTGTGTTTTTAGGAATATAAACAAATGTTCCATCACTAAAAACAGCTGAATTTAATGCTACAAAATAATTATCTGAATTAGGAACAACTGATGCAAAATATTTTTTTACTAATTCCGGATGCTCTCTGATAGCTTCAGATATGGAACAAAAAATAACACCTTTTTCTTTAAGTGCATCTTTGTAGGTTGTTGCAATTGAAACACTGTCAAAAACAGCATCTACTGCAACACCAGCCAATGCTTTTTGTTCATGAATTGGAATTCCTAATTTTTGATACGTTTTTAGGATATCTGGATCAACCTCATCTAGACTGTTTAATTTCTTTTTAACCTTTGGCTCCGAATAATAATATATATCCTGAAAATCGATCTTTGGATGCTTTATATTTGCCCAATTGGGTTCTTTCATATTCATCCATACTTTATAAGCAAGCATCCTTTTTTCTAGCATCCATTTTGGCTCAGATTTCTTATCGGAGATATACTCTATAGTTTTCTCATCCAGTCCTTTTTGAGGCTTAGTAGACTCTATATTGGTGACAAAACCATGCTTATAATCCTTATTAAGATATTCTTCATGTGCTGATATAGTATTCGTCATATTCACCTAATTTTTTCAAGTTGAAAATTGGTATCATCATCAATAAAATCTTTGATAGTAAACCTCTGTAAAGCCAACATAAATAAGCTATTAATCTTGTTCCAGCCATGCTTCACTTTGCATCCGTTAGTATACTCACAATTATTTTGGTTACTCTCATTATCCTTGCCACAAAGAGTAAGTGCAATTTCTCCTTCAATTGCTTCAACAACATCTAAAACACTGATTTCATCAAGCTCCTTAATTAATTTATACCCCCCAGAAATACCTCTATGTGACTTTATAATATCTTTTTTTAATAGCATTTTGAGTAACTTTATTACAGTTGCTTCGCTGACTTTCGTTTTTTCACTGAGTATTTTGGCACTAATAATTTCACCCTTTTTCGTTGCCATCTCGCATATAATTAATGTTGCATAATCAGTTAATCTATTAACTTTTATCATAATAATATTGAATTTTTTTCAAAATAGTACTATTTTTGTCCCAATTATATATCTAGCATAAACACTGGTCAACAACAAAATGAATAAAGAAATAAAGCAGCTGATTGAAGAATTTGAAATATTTGATGATTGGGAAGAAAGATATTCATATATTATTGAGCTTGGAAAGAAATTACCAAAACTAAAGCCCAATCAAAAAATTGACATCAATAAAGTTTCAGGCTGTGTCAGTCAAACTTGGCTGGTGCATGAAACAATAAACGATGTGTTCTATTTCTGCGCTGATAGTGATGCTTTGATAGTAAAAGGTTTGCTCGCAATTGTAATCAAAATTTATTCGGGCAAGACGAAGGAAGAAATAAGGCAGATAGATTTCATGGATATATTTGAAAAGTTGGGTTTAAAAAATAATTTAACGCCTAGCAGAAGCAATGGACTTTTTTCTGTTATCAAGAAAATTCAAGAAATTTCAAAAGTTTAATGCAATCCTTTCTTCATTACTTATGACCTTTTGTCAATTATAACTTGACAAAACAGGTAAAACTTCCATATTTTGAGATTATGATATAACAATTATGGAGATAACTATGAGCAATCCTAGAATACCAACAAGTTATATTCCAAGTTTAGGACGAAATATTTACTTTGATGATGATACACCACCTAAGTTTATTCCAATCACAGATGCTGAAGTCGCAAATTTAATACTTATATATTGCACCACAGATGCACGTAATCAAAATGATGATCGTGGCAATCCGGGAGATAATGGCAATCATGGAGATCCGGGAGATAATGGCAATCATGGAGATAATTATGATCTATTGTAGAAATTTCAAAAACCTTAACATAACATAAATTATCATAAAGCTAATATTGAGAATTATTATAGCGTATGGATTGGTAATCAAACAATAATGGAAACTATTAATCAATGTTATGAGGGCTCTAAAACAGATTACAGTAATTATAACAAATATATAAATGATGTTGATTTTATCAAATTAAAAAATGTCATTATGGAGCACGATGAAAGCGTTACCCCAGATCATTTTGATATGTAGGAGTAAGTGTACCTAAACATTACATGTAACAGGATAAATTCTATCGTAGTTAAAGCTTCTTGTTGAGATTTTTGGTCCAACTGGAGCTTGGCTGCGTTTATATTCACTATTTTTAATCATGCTAGCTATCGATTTAACTACCTCTAATTTAACATCATTTTGCTCTGAAACGTTTTTATGAGTGAGATCTAATTCAATTAGGTCATATAGAATTTTATCTAAAATATCATAGGGCAGTAAATTATCAGAATCTTTTTGGTTATGGCTTAGTTCTGCAGAAGGTTCTCTTTCAATGATAAAATTCGGTATTATATTTACTTTTGAGCATAAGCTACCTCTTGGGATATTTTTATTTCTCCACTTAGCAAGTTTATATATCTGAGTTTTATATACATCTTTAATAGGTGCAAATCCACCGCACATATCCCCATAAATTGTTGTATAGCCCACAGCTGATTCTGATTTATTTGAAGTTGCGATTAACAGCGAGTTTTCTTCATTTGAAATAGCCATCAATAATATAGCCCTAATTCTTGCTTGAAGATTTTGCAAAGTTATGTCTAGTAATCCATCTACCTTGAGATTATTTTCTAATGAATACACAAAATTCTTAAAAAATTTATCAATTGGTATAGTTAGTTTTTCACAACCTATATTTTGCACTAATTCTAAGGCATATTCCATGCTTTCTTCAGAATTAAATTCTGATGGTAAAATTATACTTTTTAAATTATCTGAACCCAGTGCATCTGCACAGATACTTGCAACTAATGCAGAATCAATGCCACCAGATAATCCAAGCACAGCTTTCGAAAAATTATTTTTTTTAAAATAATCTCTCACAGATAACACCAATGCCTGGTAGATATTTTCTTCTTCACAATATATCTTTGTATCTCTATCATTTGTTTTCAAATTAGCTTGCTCGCTATCAAATGTTAAAACACCCTCTTTCCAACAAAACTGTTCATTAACAAAATTTCCCTTTTTGTCAATTACAAAGCTCCCACCATCAAACACCAATTCATCATATCCACCAAAATTATTTAAATAAGCAACAGGCTTATGATATTTTTTTGCTATATTATTTGCAATTTTCAATCTATTTTCATGCTTATCAAGGTCGTATGGCGAAGCGTTAACAATGATAAAGAGTTCTGCTCCTTTACTAGATAAAATATTTGCTATATCGTCATGCCAGGCATCTTCACAAATTAAAATCCCCAGCTTTTTACCTCTAAATTCGAATATTGACGGCTCCCCTTTTGCTTTTGAAAAATTTCTTGGTTCGTTAAAAACTCCATAGTTAGGTAAAACATGTTTATTTGTGCTAAATATTTCCTCTCCACCATATGCTACAACTACTGAATTGAATACTTTATCATTCTTTAAAACTGGACATCCAAATAACAATCCACATTTTTTTTCTTTTGTAAATTTAACTATCTCTGCTTTAAATTCTAAAACTTTATCTAAAAAATTTACATCATTTACTAAATCTTTTAGTAAATATCCAGTCAAAGATAATTCAGGAAAAACCACTAAATCTACATCTGTAGATTCACTTTCATAAAACTTTTTGATCTTTTTTATATTATATTTTAAATCACCAATTTTTAAATTAATTTGACATAATGAAATTTTCATAAACAATTGAAGTCAATATTATGAATAAGTTTTATTGAGAAATAATATAACTTTTACTTATAATCTAGTTTTAAATTTGTATTCGTAATATTATGTGATGTATAAAATATAATGAGATAAATTTTTTAATGCTAAAAAAATTAATTATAACCCTAGTTCTTTCAACTATATTAATGAGTAAGAGCTTTGCGGATAAAATGGGAGAATGCATCCTTACCCCTGAGATATGGAGTGTTGGAATTTTACCAGATGCTAAGAATTCGAATAACCTAACTCAAAATTATGCTTCTTTTGAAACTGCAAGGGGCAAAAAAATTCTAATTAAAGGAAAAGTACTAGATAACAATTGCGTCCCAATAAGTGGAGTAAAAGTTAATATTTGGCAAACCAATTCCTTTGGTCTTTATCAATTTAATGCCAATGATATCTATAATGAGCATTACGACAAAAATTTCAGAGGATCTGGAAATACATTAACCAATAACCTTGGAGAATTTGAATTTATTACAATATATCCAGGAAAAATTAATTCAACCCCTCCAAATATTATCTTCAGATTGGAACATCAAAATTTTTACCCTTTTGAAACTAGAATGTTTTTCCCAGAAAATAATAACACAAACAACATAAAGAATATGGCTCCATCTTTGATAAAAAAGCAAATTCCCCTTGTTGTTGCAAAAACAGCTGGTAAAGTTGATGATATGGTAGTATATAATTTTATAGTTACGCTAAATCAATCAAATTTATATAAAGAATATTAAGGTAAACAATATGAACAAATATTTTAAAAACTTACTTACATCCTCAAGTCTTTGTCTAATACTTGCTACATCGGCACTTGCATGCGAAAAACACCAATCAAATAAAGTCGAAGACACTACGCAAAATGTAGTAAAAAATAAAAAATTTGACTATGGCAAAGTAGGAAAGACTCTATCAGAGCCAGTAAAAAAAGAAGTAGATGGTTATTACTCAACAATAGATAGGGAATATGATAAATTGAGTGATGATGCAAAAAAAGCTATAGCAAAAATTTCTACATATAAGAAAAATACATTTGCTAAAAAAGGAAAAAATGCAAAAAAGAAGAATTCTAATAGCTAATTGGAAAACATATATCCAAAGCTTTTCAGAAATAAGCAGAAAGATAGATGAAATTAAGCAAAATTTAAATTTTTCTAATATAGATTTAGTTATTTGCCCTCCTTTCATCTATCTACAAAGAATAAAAAATGAGTTAGAGAATCAAAATCTTTCAATTGGTTCTCAAAACTTTTCCTCATCTGAGACAAATGCAAATACTGGAGAGATTTTAGCTACTATGCTTACAGATTTAGGATGTAGATATTCCATCTTAGGTCATTCTGAAATAAGAGAAAGATACGCAGAAAGTAGTGATACAGTGGCAACTAAAGCTAAGATTGCGCTTAAGCACAATATAACGCCTATTATATGTGTAGGAGAGACATTAGAGACCAGAACTAAAAGTGATTATCTTAAATTTTTAATAGACCAAACCATTGAGTCATTACCACAATTAAATGATATTGAAAAAAATAATATTATCATTGCTTATGAACCTATATGGTCTATTGGTACTGGAAAAATTCCATCTATAAATCAAATCGAAGAAGTGCTTAATACTTTAAAATCAATACCTGGCTTAAATTCTGCCAAATTTATTTATGGTGGCTCTGTTAATGAAAAAAATATTGATGAAATATGTGAAGTAAAATCTTTAGATGGCGTGCTAGTTGGAGGAGCAAGTACAGAAATTACAAAATTAAATTCCATCTCTAAGGCATTATCCAAAAATAATATACTTTAATAAAGCCATAGAAAATAGATTTATATATCCAATTTCTACCGCTCTCTTTTTACTGTATCTGTTTCGCGCTTTGCCATAACCTTATCCTCCCATATTCCTTGTGTTTTTTTTATATTTACATCTTCAGCAAGACCCTTGTTTTGGTCTAAACCCAAATCCTCACCTAAATTTTTCTTTTGTGAGACATGCTGTTTTATAATACCTTCTAGTTTACCCAAATCTTCTTGAATTTCATGACTAAGCTTGTCATGTTCTTCACAAGCTCTTTTATTTTCTTTTTTAAACTTATTGTATAATAAGACCCCTGGAACCACAAGTACACAAGATGCTAAAACTACAATAGCCTTTTGCCAATTAGAAAGTTTTTCTTCAGGCTTAGGTTTATTCTCTACATCCAATTTATGTGCTTTACAAAATCTCTCAACATATTCCAAATAATCTTCAGTTAAATCACTTTTATCGCATTTTTGTATAAAATCCAAATGATATTTGGCTCTACTGTGAACGTATTTAACAGAATCAAATTTTTTATGGTACTTGTTTAATGACTGTTCTTGTTTATTGGTCTCAACTGAATCCTCAAGATGTGCCGATCTAACAAAATTAATAGCTTTATCAGCTTTTATATTTTCATTTATTGACATATGAATTGCAGATAATACTGTCCCCGTTCTACCTGCACCATACCCACAGTGCACTAAAACATTTTTACCTAAATACATATTTTTAATTGCATCTTGTGAAATAACATTAAGCTGTTCTTGAGATGGTGGAGTAAAATCTTTCACTTCAGTAGAGATTCCATTAATATCTAAAATATATTCCGTACCTTCAAAAAGATTTTCCCACAACAATTTTATTAGTTCTGGATTTCTATCATGCTTATAATCAGAAAGTGAATATATAGTTGTTACTTCTTGGGAATGAATAAAATCTAAAGCCCGAAGTAATTCTTTATCTACTCCACAACTTTTCAATTTATCTCGATCTTTGAGTTGTTCGCTTGTTAAATTTTTTAGATTTGCTAATATTTTCAAATCTTTTACAGGATTTTTCTTTTTATAACCTGGTTGTTGTGAACCAGCCAATCTACCCTTAAATCCTTCATACTCAGGGAATCTATTGTAATTTTTTAATTCAGCCACCTTCCCTCTCTTTAAATACTGTGTCATTAGTTACCGTAAGTACACGATAAAGACTTATCACCACTCGTTAGTTTCCGTTATAACTATTTAATGATTTCCAGTAAAGCAAAAATTTATTTTAAACAACCTATTATGTAATAATACGTCCTACTGCTTTATAACCATTAATTTCCCTATACTTTGCCTAAAAATTTCATATTTAGCTTACTCTTTAGTGTATTTATATTTTCTTCCACCTCCAACTCATCTTTTGAAATACAATTTGCTACCCAACCAACAGTTTTAATCTTTTTCTGATTTATCGCATTAGCTGTTAGTATAGCATGATTAAGGCAACCTAATTTTATTGCTACAACCAAAATCACTGGAATATCAAGAGCTTTGACCAAATCTGACATATTTTCTTTTTCATTGATTGGAACCTCCCAACCACCTACACCTTCAACTATTTCAATATCAGTATTATATTTTTTAATCCTATCCATTTCTTTCATAATGTTACTCACATTTAATTCTACCTGTTCATTTTTTGCTGCAATGCTTGGCGCAATTGGATCTCTAAAAGTAAACGGATTGATTTCTTTCATTGGGATTTTGATACTGGACGCTTCATAAAGCTTTTTTGCATCATCATTAATTTTTGTATTTGCATTATATCCAGATGAAATGGGTTTTACTCCAAGTGTAGAATATCCTTCTTTAGCATATTTTTTAAGTAGCTTAACGCTATAATAAGTTTTTCCAACATTTGTATCTGTACCCGTAATAAAAAATTTTTGACCCATAAGTGATTACTTTTTTAATATAAAAAATCCTATTTTATAATTTAGCTTAAATTCACTTTTTGCAAATTGCTTATTAAAAGGAAAATATTTATTCATTTTGCTATTATTCATTAATACATTAGCCCCTGTATTTTTTATTGATTTTACAGCTGCAATGAATGATGGAAATGTTTGTATAATATTTTTTTCCTCAAAATATATAGCTTTGTACCCAACTTGCTTCAATAGCTCTTTAAAATACCCAACATCATAGAAAATGTTTTTTGATTGCGAAGGAAGATTTTTGAAGGTCCCATCCAGTGGAATTGAAAAACACAACACACCATTTGTTTCTAGCTTTTGGTATATTAAGCTTAATAAAATTTTAGTATCTAAACACCATTGAAATGACATATTGGAAAATATCAAATCGTAGTTCTTTTTTTTATTTAAAACTTCGTGAAAATCCAAATCATAAATTACAGTATCAAAATTTTTTAATCTTTTTGTAGCTAGTAATAATAAATTTGCTGCAAAATCACAAGCATAGGATTTTTTATAATGTATAGATTTAAGTAATTTTTGTGTAATCAACCCTGTGCCACACCCTAAATCCAAAATATTTTCATAACCATTTATGTCAAAATTTAATAAATGATTTATTAAATCACTTCCTATTTTTTGTTGAATTTCAGAGTAATTATCATATGTACCTTTCACTGAGTTAAACGAGTTTTGAATTTCTCGTGTTATTTGATGAAAATCATACATTGTGCGCCTCAATCAAACAATTAATTAGAAAATCGATCTGTGTTTCGGTATGCTCACAGTTAAGAGAAATTCTTATTCTCTCTTTGCCGTTTGGCACAGTTGGGTATCTTATAGCGGACACTAGAATTCCCTTTTTATATAAACATTCTTGTATGAGCAATAATTTGTCCACTGCATTGATCATAACTGATTTGATGGGCGTTAAATCATAAGAGACTAATTTCAGATCAGCTTCTTTAGATCTCTTAATAAAATACTCTATGATTCTTTTTAATTTACTCAGCCTCTCCTCTTCTTCTATGATCTTTTTTAAATTTTGTAATGCTAAATGAGCAACGATCGGAGGGAGATTGGTTGTATATATATAGCTTTTTGCAAATTGATTTAAGGCTTCGCAAATAATCTGATTCGATATTACAATAGCGCCCATACTTGCACATGATTTTCCAAGTGGTATCACCACACAATCTATATCATTTGGGTTTTTAGCATAATCAAGCACTCCCTTACCATTTTTTCCAATTACACCAAATCCATGAGCATCATCAACAATTAAAAAAGCTTCATATTTTTTTGCTAATTTTATTATTTCATCAATCTTACATATATCCCCTTCCATACTAAATACACTCTCTGTAATAACTATTTTTTCTCCAACTGCTTTTGAAAGACACTCCTCTAATGATTGCATATTATTATGCTCATAACGCAAATGCTTTGCCCTTGAAAGAATTATTCCATCTATTATTGATGCATGACAAAGCTTGTCAGATATTATAGTTGTATCTCTATTAGCCAAAGTTGAAAGCACACCAATATTCGCATTATACCCAGAGTTAAAAAGCAATGAGGCTTCTCCATTAAATACTTTGCAAAATTGATCTTCTAACTCTTTATGTACATTGTAAAATCCCGATATTAACGCAGATGAAACACTTCCTGTGCCATAATTTTTTACACATTCATTGAGATTAAAAGTAATATTATGGTTTTGGGAAAGACATAAATAGTCATTGCTTGTGAAGGATAATAATTGCTTACCCTCAATAAATAGTTGATTAACATTTTTATGATTAACCGTCTTTTTATTTCTTAATAATTTTAACGATTTATAATCCTCTAATTTTTGCAATATTCTATTGTATAGCATCTATAATTCTAGCAGCTTGTGATTGTATTTATGCCTAATTTATTTAAAAAATCTAAATCTTTGTTGGTATCAGAATTATTCGTGGTAAGAAGCCTCTCTCCATAAAAAATTGAATTTGCTCCTGCAAAAAAACATAATGCTTGCATTTCTTCAGACATTCCATCTCTTCCTGCAGATAATCTTACTACTGATTTACAAAATATTACTCTAGCAGTAGCAATCATTCTAATAAATTCTATATTATCTAGCTTAGCAACATTTTCCAGTGGAGTGCCCTTAATAGGTACTAGAAGATTAATTGGAATGCTTTTAGGCGGATTTTTTAACTTTGAAAGCGAAACTAGTAAATTAATTCTGTCTTCTCTAGTTTCTCCCATGCCAATTATTCCACCACAACAAACATTTATATCTGCGTCTTGAACATTTTCTAAAGTATTAATTCTGTCTTGATACTTACGCGTAGTTATTATTTTTTTATAATACTCTTCTGATGTATCCAAGTTGTGGTTATAATAATCTAAACCTGCTCCCTTTAATTGCTTAGCTTGATCTTGATCGACCGTTCCAAGCGTTGCACACGCTTCAAGTCCGAAACTTTTTATCACTTTTACCATCTCTAATGCTTTTGAAAAATGTTTTTTAGGTGGCGTTTTCCAACCAGCACCTATACATAGCCTTTTAGAGCCGTTCGATTTAGCAATTTCACAATGCTTTTTCACCTCATCAATATCCATTAATTTTTCAATTTTTATTCCTGTATTATATTTTGAACTTTGAGAGCAATAACCACAATCTTCAGGGCACGCGCCTGTTTTTACACTTACTAATGTACACAATTCAACCTCATTTTTTTTGAAATTTTTTCTATGTACAGAATGTGCTTTATATAGCAAATCTAAAAAAGGCATTTCAAAAACTTCTTTAATTTGTTTGTAATTTAATTCACCCATGTCGAAATAATTTATTTGACTAAACTTTTTAAATACAATAACTATTTCATGTCGTCAACTTAAATAAAATCATTGGTTAACTATGAGTTTCACAAATTCCTCTTCCTCAATTAAAAAACAAAACCTCAACCATATTTGGCATCCATGTTCACAAATGAAAGACTATACCAATTTAAAACCGCTATGTATAAAAAGTGCTAACGGAAGTTATATAGAGCTTGAAAATGGTAAAAGAATTATCGATGCAATATCAAGTTGGTGGTGCAAGTTACTTGGGCACAATCACCCATATATAAAAGCAAAGGTTATTGAACAAATTAATAAATTTGAGCATGTAATTCTTGCAAATACAATCAATGAAAAAATTATTGAGTTATCAGAAAAACTTACAAGTAAAACTCAAAATTTAAATAAAATATTTTATGCTGGAGATGGATCATGTGCAGTAGAAATTGCACTAAAAATGAGTTTACACGCCAGAAAAATTAAAGATCAAAGGTATAAAAATAAATTTATTGCTTTTGAAAACGGTTACCATGGCGAGACAATAGGTGCACTCAGCGTTAGTGATTTAGGAATTTATAAAGATCCATATAAAGAATTGTTATTTGATATTTATACAATACCAAATATCCCTTATGTAAATTCAAAAGAAGATCCCTTATGGGACGACTGCTCCACCCAATGGAAAATAATTGAAGAAAAATTAGAAAAAATAAAAAATAATGTTACGGCAATAATTTTTGAACCAATTGTTCAAGGCGCTGGTGGTATGAAAATTTATAGCAAAGCTTTTTTGACTAAATTAAAAGCCTGGGCGGAAATAAATGATATCCATTTGATAGCTGATGAAATTATGACTGGTATATGTAGAACGGGAAAAATGTTTGCCTATGAGTACGCAAATATAGAGCCTGATTTTTTATGCCTTTCTAAAGGTTTGACGTCTGGGTGGTTACCGTTTAGCGCTGTTATGATTAAGGATGAAATATATGATCTCTTTTATAACGATTATTCTCCAGAAAACTCATTCCTACACTCCCATACTTATTGTGGAAATCCTCTTGGTGTAAGTGCAGCACTTGCAACTTTAGAAATAATTGAAAATGAAAGTATTCTTAGTAAAACAAAAATGTTAGAGACAAACATGTTTAATCTAATGAATGAAATTGCTATAAAAACAGGTAGATTAAAAAATATAAGAGGAATAGGGGGCATTATTGCAGCCGATTTATTAATTGATAAAGACAATAAAAACGAAAGAATCGGCTTTGAAATTTTCAAACAAGCCATTCAATTGGGAGCACTACTCAGGCCTTTAGGTAACACCATATATTGGCTACCTCCAGTTAATATTGAAAAAACCACACTACAAGAATTAGCTCAAATAACAGAATATTCCATTACCTCATATTTTAAATAACAAGTGAGAGTTCTTTTTGAATTATTTCGGAAAGTTGTTGAGCTTTTGAGAAAAACGGTGAGTGATCTGCTTCTAAAGTATAGACTTTTGCTCCAGGAAAATGCTTTTGCATTTGTCTCTGAGTTACAATAGGAACCGCATTATCATTTGTACACTCAACATAAACTCTATTAATTGAGTGAAATTCCTCACAATAATTATGTTTGTGGGCAAAAGGTATACCAAAATTTAATTCACTTAAATTCTTCAAAGCAATCTCGATATCAACTTCAGGACTTTGATTATAAAATAATTTAATAATATTTTGTTTATCAGCTAAATTTAATTTAATAAATTGCCCCTGTGAATCTGGAGTAATTAAATTTTCCAATCCTTTTTCCTTCATAAAATTGGAATAATATTCCTCCATAAAATAATCAAGTGCACATCTGTTTTCTGCACACATAGAAGCAGCAACATAAATAATCTTTTCTATTTTATTAGGAAATTTATTAGCTATGAAACTTGCAATACTTCCTCCAATACTATGAGCAATGATAGTAAATTTTCCTTTAGTATTATTGATTAGATCTTGTATATTAGAAGTGTATTCACCAAAATTACCTGCTTTAAGCCTTTTATTAAAGCCGTTACCAACGTTATCCAAAGCATATATCTTATTGTCGCTTAATAAACTGGAATTAACGATTTTATACCAGCAACCACTCCAGTGCCATGCACCATGTATAAACAATACATTATTCACTAGGCTCATTAGGTTCACTAGGCTTAGCGTTCACACATGGATTGATAACTGCTTGATCAGACCAAGATTTTGTAATAATTTTATCGTGTTTATCAACAATGACCCTACATATTCTCAGTAACTTACCTTGAGAAGCAGGAACAAGTCCATCCTTACATTTTCCTTCAATAAATACATCCTTAATGGTTAAGCCCGTACTGCCAGGAACATTGATTGTACTTACATCAGTTATAGTTAATTGACTACCAATATTCAGATTAAGACTACTTGCATCAAAATATGCATTGCCAAGAAACGGAGCAGTATCAGTATTTTTTCCACAGCCATCTTCTCCCACTGTAAATCTACAGCCATTATGAACAATGCCAATTGGGAAATTATCATCAAGTGGAGAAGTATCTCCCACTATTCTATACGGAGTTCCGTCTGGAACATCAATTGCAGGAAATTCTTGTTTTGATGATGCATATCCGAGAGTTGACATTAACTTCTTATCAATTGCCTGCACATTTGCGTTTATTCCTTTATTATCATCTACTGCTTTTTTATCACCATATAAATATTGTGTTATAATATTGTATTTTACTTTAAAATCTGCAATTGGATTCTCATCTAATCCTTTAATTATATTAGGAGGAACTGCATGCCCTGTATCTAAACATTTCTTACCATCACTTGATAAGCATTTTTTATTTTCTAAATTTAATGATGCATCACACTTTCCAAATAATTTATCAGTCTCCTTATCTTTATACGTTTTAGATGGATCAAATTTATCATCTGTAAAATCAATATACTTGGTTAAATAAGAAACATCTTCTTTTCCTAATTTCATAAAAGAAACAGGAATTTCAGCACAGATACGATCGCCTCCATCAAAAAAATCTGGCCATTTCGTATCTAAATTTATACATATCACATTTTTCTTTTCTTGTTTTAATTTATATACTCCATGACAATACGCTTGTTCAGCTTTATTAAATACTGCTTTATAACCAAATTCACATTTGATGGAATTCTTATTCACATCTGTAACAGCCCCGGAATGAGTTGCAAAATCATAACATTGATTATTTCTCACACATGAGCTTCTATCCCTTTTTCCTGCAGCCACAATGTACGTAGTACACTTGCTTTGCCCTTTTTGCTTGCTAGTCGGGTTATTATCAACACACTGTCCCTCATCCTTCATAACAAAACAATTACCACAACCTAAATCAAAAGAACCCTCAGGGTTAGACGTGATTATTGGTGGATAAATATATGTCTTTTTGAAATTTTGAGGACGAATGTTTTCAATACCTATTTTTGTATAATCCTCTACATCTATCCCCCCATTATCGACAAATTTAGGAATTATCGCACTAAATTGAACATCATAAATATTAACTAAATCTTTCCCAACAACAACTTTGTCTTTTTTGCTTGGGTTAGGATTTCGCATATGACAACTATAATAATCCCTCAAACCCGAGCCATTTTCTGGAAACTCTTTTATTATTTTATCGCTTTTAGTGTCTTTTATTTGAATTTTGAGTGTATGAAAAATAGAAGGCTTGTTGTCAATATTTGGACAACTATTATCAATATAATAGTCATGAACTGCATGAAAACTTATTGTCCCTGCTGGCTTAGGTCTATCTATGTGACCAATATTACTTGAGGATTTCCCTTGTAACCCAGCATGTATTTTTGTTGGATCATCTGATCGAATAAATGGGCAATAAACATCCCCCAAAGTCTCCTCTTTTTTAGAACACTTTACTGAATTATCTATATAATTATATTCTAGAGTGATATACCCCCCTTTCTTTTGCCCAGTACTATCGATAATTTGAAGATTAATCTTGGGGTTAGTAAAAGTACTCTTATCAGGAGTACCTTTGTCAACAACGACTGATTCTTTAGGCACTATAATTTTATTATAGATATCTGGCGCAGGATTTAACGGAATATCTATACAGCCAATCTCTTCACCATCAGTAAATGCACTAGCAAGAAATTTAGGAGAATAATACACACATACTTTTTTGGGATTATCTATCTCTTTATCATCTTTTTTAATTTTTTTATAATCAATATATGAATAATTTGAACCCCAAAAAACGGTTTGTGAATTACCAGATCCTCTTTGTTGCAATGAAAAGGTCAGGTTAACGGTATCACCCCAACTGCCACTTGCAGAACCATGATTCCATGTTATTTCACCAAATGGATGTCTCCATGAAAAATTAGTCCATTTTGGTGATCCACAATTTGTAGTACCATCCCACCATCTCCACCAACAATATTGCCTAACAAACTTTAACTCCATATTCAGCGGATCATCGGAAGTTCTATAAAACATTTCCCTTTCACCATATGTTGGGAAATAATCTCTACAAATACCTTTAACACCCACTTCATCCTTTACATGATACTTTGTACTTTTATCATCTTCATGCTTGCCTTTGTTGTCTTTACAGTAGGTATCTTGACATTTTTTTCCTAAAACATTTTTATGTAACCACTGTAGACACAATATTTGATCAGGATCGGAAACACCATATGGATAAGCATTAAAACTCGCAAAAAATACCAAAAATAAAAATATACTTAAAAATTTTGTAAACCTAATCATAAACCGCTTTAACTCTTTGTACTCATACACTAAAGTGTTCTTTCTGGTTTTTCAACATTATTATTTAATAATTGTTTCCTCGATGCCTTGGAATATCTCATAATAGTTTTTTCATCAGTTGCATCCGATAATTGCTTATGATCAATAGAGTGTTCTCTTAGTTTAAGGCTTACTTCATCAACGAAGTGCTCACCGGTAGAGTGCCCTTTATGTTTACTCTCCTCCTCTTTTATTATATCTTTAACAGAATGATGCGCTTTAGTTGCAATCGGTATACTGTTATGCTGATTGAAATCAGTCATCTCAATATCAACGCCTTTGCCCTTTCCATCTATTTGTATCAACTCATCTTGTTTAAAAGCGTTCAAATCGTGTAATTCAGCGTCTTGGGTAGTTTTTTCCAAATTCTCCCTGTGACCAAGTGGAACAAAAAATTCTCCATATTTTTGTGAACTAAAGCTATTTATGAATAAATTTCCAAAATCTTTAATAAAACTTACCTCTGGTTCATATTCCTGAAGATTGACATCTTGGTATTTCTTTGCATTATTGACCAATGCATCTTTCATTTCACTGTCAGATTTATATGTTTTACCATCACATGATATTTCTGCCTCCTTAATGCTTAATATTTTTAATAAATCTTTATTTGAAAGTTTGTTAATAAATTTATCTTCAATTCCTAACTCCTTTTTCAAATATAGAGTTACCTTTTCTTCTTTTTCTGAAACTTCTCTATCGAGCAAATCTTTATCTTTTCTATAGTTAATTTCTCCAGCGTAGCTTAATCCATTGCTTAACAACATTGAAGTTGAACTAAGTGCGATAGACAACGGATTTAACGATAATATACTTAGCACCCAATTGGCAGCCCCAGTTAAACTTAAATACCTAATTTTGCCAGAAATTAAACTTGTAGTACCTTTCTCCTTAGTGACCGGTTTATCAGAGACTCTTTTTTCTAAGATTTTCATTATTTTTTGATTTGCTTCCTTTCTTAATTCAGGATTTACAGGTTTGTCTAATGTTTTACTAATTTTTTGATCAATATTGTCCAAAAGCAAATCCTTTTTCTGTGCTCTTTTTATTGTTCTCATCCGCAAAGTTGACCTAATACGTGCAAGAGAATAGCTTATTGTTGTTACTATGGCTATCGTAGCCCCAATTGCCATTCCAAGTGGAGATGACAAACATGTAATTGCACCAAAAACAGTTAATATAGTACCCACTCCTGGAGAAGTTATAAAATCCAGCGATTTATCAAAAAATTCCCTTATCTTAGTTTTTTTCTTAATTTTTGTTTTGATTTGCTCGTTTTCACCAGCTTGAATTTTAGTCAGATGTTTTGCTAAGTCAGACCCACTAGCTGCCATCCTTATTCTGCCAATTTCGGCAACCACTTCTTTGATAATTAATATAATATTCACTTTAATAACCGTAACCACTTGTACAATCCTAACAACTCTACTACACTTAATCAAATTTTAATTTGCAATCGAATGAATATTGGAAGTTTATTATTTTCTGTAAAAAATTCTAAATGACATACAACTACTTAATTTATATTGGCAGATTTCAACCCTTTCATAACGGGCATAAACATGTTATTGAAGAGGGCTTGAAGATTTCAAACAACATAATAGTCTTCTGTGGTTCTAGCAATCAATCTAGAACTTTAAAAAATCCCTTCACATATACTGAGAGAAGAAAATGCATATTAAATAGTTTTTCTAACGCATATAAAAATAAAATTGATATTAAATCTTTAGATGATTGTGAGAATGATATTGAATGGATTAAAAATATTGAAAAAAAAGTTCAAAAAATAATTAAAAATACTCCAGAAAATAGCATTGCTTTACTAGGTCATAAAAAAGACAATTCTAGTTATTATCTTAAGTTATTTAAAAAATGGAAATACTTTGAAATAAAAAATTTTGCTGAAATTGACGCAACATACATAAGAAATATAATCTTTAGTACTAATGATAAATATCAAATTGAAAATTCAATCAAGAAGCTAGTGCCACCTGAAGTATTAGAATTTATCCTTAATTTTTTAGATACAAAGCATTACCTAAATTTGCAAAATCTTTATATATCACAAAATGCATAATTTAATATTAGATACGGATTCTTATAAAGCCTCCCACTACTTGCAGTACCCTAACAATACCGAATATTTATCATGTTACATAGAATCTAGAGGAGGTAAATTTGATAATACATTGTTTTTTGGCCTGCAAATGTTCCTCAAAAAATATTTTTGCAAAGCAATTACAAAAGAAAATATAGATGAGGCAGAGAACGTAATACAAGCGCATGGATTACCATTTAACAGAGCTGACTGGGAATATATACTTTATAAGCATAATGGGTTTTTACCAATATATATAGAAGCTGTGCCTGAGGGAACAATAGTTCCAAATCGAAATGTACTTCTACAAATTACCAATACAGATCCTAAATGTTTCTGGCTATCAACATATTTAGAAACATCTCTTTTAAGAGCAATTTGGTATCCCACTACGGTTGCAACGTTATCTTACGAATGTAAAAAAATTATAAAAAAATACCTCCTAGAAACAGCAGATAATTTAGATAGATTAGACCATATGCTTGCAGATTTTGGTGCAAGAGGCGTTAGTTCTTGTGAATCTGCTGCAATCGGTGGAGCATCTCATTTAATTAATTTTTACTCAACTAGCACAATATCTGCACTACAATGTATCAACACTTATTACGGTGCAAATTTAAAAAAATATACAACCATTCCGGCAGCTGAACACTCAACTATCATTTCCTGGGGAAAAGATTATGAAATAGATGCTTATAACAATATCCTTGATACATTTTCAAATTACCCTACATACGCCGTTGTTAGTGATTCATATGATTATTGGAACGCCATTAATAATATTTGGGGTGAAAACCTTAAGAAGTGCATAACTAACTCTCATAATACTTTAATTATACGATCAGATAGTGGCGAACCAGTGGAAGTGGTATTAAAAACTATCGAAATTTTAATGGAGAAATTTGGTTATAAAACTAATCAAAAAGGATATAAAGTTTTAAATAAATTTATTCGTGTCTTGCATGGAGATAGAATTTCAATAGAAAAAATACAAGAAATTCTTGAGAAATTAAAATCTAAAAAAATAAGTGCAGAAAATGTTTCATTTGGCATGGGAGCTTCTCTTTTGCAAAAAATTAATAGAGACACTCAACAATTTGCAATGAAGTTATCTGCTATTAAAAAGCAAAATTGTGATTGGGAAGGTGTTTGCAAATCTCCTATAACAGAACCAAAAAAGCATTCTAAACATGGTAAACTAGCTTTAATTAAAAAAAATAATAAGTTTATTACGGTAAATCATAAGGCCCTTGGCACTAATAAAAATCTTCTGATTCCAATATTTAAAAATGGAAAAATTATAAACGAAGTAACTTTTTCAGAAATCCAAAAAAACGTAGTTACGTTTTAATGTTTTAACAACCATTTTAGCTTGATACAATTGTTAGTTGTATGATAGCCTATTTAGTAATAGATAATTTTTAGGAAATTCATATTATGTATAACATTTTATCAGTAGATGGCAGAGGTGTTACTCAAGCTTTAATTGCAACAAAAATAATACAAATAATTGATGATAAATTAAATAAATGTACAGGCGAAGGCGTTATAAAACATTTTGATCACATAGCGTCTTCTTCAACAGCAGCTTTTCCTGTAGCCTTAATTGCGCACACATGCACACCCAAAAATGCATATAAAATTGTTAAAGATAGTTTTCATGCTATATTTAAGCCTGTTGATACATCTTGTGACTCATATTGGTGTCAGTTCATTGATTATATAGAATATATTTATACAAATTCTGATAAAACTAAACTTTATACTTTGGATGATTTGAATGATTTATTAAAAAACTTTCGTAACGCCCATTTGGGAGAGAGTAAAATTCCATTACTTTTACTATCTGCCAAAAACTCACAAAAATTAGAAACTTGCTATTTTTCATCTAAATATGATAAAGATGCGCTATTATCAGATGCTATTAAATCCTGTATAGCAGATAAATTACATTTCCCACCATATTCATTAGAGGGACAAGGTTATTTTGATCACTCTTTTATATCTAAATCCTCATTGGGGTCAACTTTATCATATATTACAAAGGACCTAAATCTAACAGATTCTTCACTTTTAGTTGTTAACATAGGTTTTGATAACTTAAACATTACAGATTATTTACAAACTGAGACTACACAGAATAAAGTCAGCTCTAGTGATCATTTAGAGATCAACCTGTCTTCTAGCGAAGATGTAAATATTAATGCAGGTAGATTTCTAAAAGGTAATTTTTGGAACATAGTTGTAACTCAAGAACAGGGGATATTAGAAGAAGTACATAAATTTGATAAAATTTTAGATGATGATAAAATAGAAAATATTATTAAGGAATCAAAAATATGTAATAATATTGCAGATGAATGCATATCTTTTGAGAAAGGAATTGATAAATTGATAAATGACGGTTTAATAAACAATTCTTCTCTTGCAGATGAATTAGCTGCACTTACAAATGAATCAGCTGCACTTACAAATGAATCAGATACTTGTATATAATAAATATGATTATTCTTGACCGGAGTAAGTATTTGGAATAGGGTATTTCTTGCTCTGGCCGAGTAGCAAAGTGGTAATGCAGCGGATTGCAAATCCGCTATGCGCCAGTTCGATTCTGGCCTCGGCCTCATAACTTATGGTTGAGAAAATTAGTGAAAATAACCCATCTAAAGTCTAGGCAAATTTTTGATAGTAGGGGCAACCCCACTGTTGAAACAGATTTGATCATAAATAACAATTTTATTGGACGAGCTGCCGTTCCAAGCGGAGCTTCCAAAGGTATTTATGAAGCAATAGAATTAAGGGATAAAAATAACGCTTACAACGGCAAAGGTGTTTTAGAAGCTGTTGATAAAATTAATAATGAGATAAAAACTAAATTATTGAATATTAATTTTGACTCACAAGAAGATCTGGATAATTTTTTGATTGATTTAGATGGAACAATTAATAAATCTAAGCTTGGAGCTAATACCATATTATCAATCTCAGTAGCGTTCGCAAAAGCACGGGCTAATCTTGAAAATAAACAGCTGTTTCAAGCTATAAATAACTCCCAATCCTTTTCACTACCAAGCCCAATGCTAAACATTATTAATGGTGGAGCGCATGCTGATAATGAATTGGATATTCAAGAATTTATGATAATTCCAATAAAGTATAAGAGCATCAGTAAAAATTTAAAAATTGCTTGTGAAATTTTTCATTCACTTAAAAAGATATTAAAAAATCACTCATTCCGAGTAAACACCGGTGATGAAGGAGGTTTTGCCCCAGATATTAAAACTACAAATCAAGCGTTAGATATTATTTCTGAAGCTGTAGAATTAGCGGGTTATAAGCTTGGAGAAGAAGTTTGTTTAGCCCTAGATGTCGCTGCTAACGAACTTTATAAAGATGGGAAATATTATTTTAATGGTGAAAAATCAATATTTACAAACTATGAATTAGTGAAATTTTACGAAAGCTTATGCGACAAATACCCAATTATTTCAATTGAGGATCCCTTTTTTGAACAAGATTTAGAGGGGTGGAAATTATTAAATGAAAAACTTGGGAAAAAAATTAATATTGTGGGAGATGACTTATTTGTAACAAATCCTGTAAAATTACAGGAAGGTATCAACAATCAATTAGCTAATTCAATATTAATAAAAATGAATCAGATTGGAACATTAACAGAAACATTGCAAAGTATTGAACTTGCCAAAAAAAACAATTTTATTCATATAATATCACATAGATCAGGAGAAACTGAAGATACTACAATTGCACATATTGCAGTTGCAACAAATAGTCCCTTTATTAAAACAGGTTCTATCTCAAGAACTGATAGAGTCTGCAAATATAACGAATTAATCAGAATTGAAGAATTAATTGCATAAGTTATATTTCTAAACTTTACTATTGAAAGAAAAAAAAAATCACTTACAATTATGCTTATATTTATGGTTAAAAGCAATCAATGGAGTTAGTAAATAAAGTTTTTAGCAAGCTTTTTGGTAAAAAAGTAGGTGAAGATGAATTTGGTAACATATTTTACGAATCGAAAAAACTATCGAGATATTTTGGAAGATACATGCGCTGGGTGTTATACAACGGAATACCCGAGCCAACTAAAGTCAGTGCTGAGTGGTATAGTTGGTTACACCATCAAGAAAACGAAATTCCTTTACACAAAAAATCAACAAAACATAAATGGATGAAACACAGAAACTTGAATTTAACTGGTTCTAAGTTTTCTTATTTTCCTCCGGGTCATTTTTTATCAAAAAGTAAAGCCAAGCCAAAATCCACTGGTGATTATACTGCATGGACACCCAAATAATGAATAAATTAACTATATAGTTTTTATGAAAAATATTTTTGAGATAATAGTAGGATTTTTGGTTATTTTTATAGCTGTAATTTTTAGTTATTTTGTATACCAAACTTCTGATCATAAATTAGATAAAAATAATCAATATGTGATCAATGCAAATTTTGATAATGCTGATGGTATCAAAGTTGGAAGTGAAGTTAAGATCAGTGGAATTGTAATTGGAAAGGTCGTATTACAAATTTTAGATTATGACACTTATTCAGCACAAGTAAAATTTCTCATAGACAAAAAAATAAAGTTACCCGAAGACAGCTCTGCTCAAATAGTCAGTTCAAATATTTTAGGAGACAAATACATATCAATCACACCTGGCACTGAAGAAAAAATGTTAGTAGATGGAGACACAATTGAATTTACTCAATCATCAATAAACCTCGAAGCATTGATTAGTAAATTTATATTTGGGCTTAAAGATGGAAATAATTTCACTCAGATAGAAGATGGTGCTTTTTCAGATAATAAATCAAACGACCAAAATTATATCTTCAATGATTCAGGTACAGAAAATTCAATCAGTTAAATTAACGCCCTACATAATCTTAGTATTTTTATGGAGTCTTGCAATAACTGCTAAGGCAACTGATCAACAAATAGAATCTCCATTTAACGTTCTTGAGGAAGATATCTATACATCAAATAATAATGAGATTGATATAGTGAAACAGCCTATAATCGAAGGAGTGCCAGAGCAATGCGATTCTGCAAAAATCAGATTTTTAGACTATAATACTGGAATAAGCACATATACAACAATAACCATTAATGAGAAATATGACTTCAACGAGGAAACTATTATTTCTTTAAGGGAATGTAAAAAGGATCCTAAAGATATTTTAAATCCATTAAATTTTGCTTTTATTTCAATCAAAAATGCCGATCAACTGATTTTTGAAGGTTGGATTTTTTCAAAAAACACATCGGTTTCTTTGCCAAAAATTAATGATAAATATGTTTATTTAAACAACTGTAACTGTGAAAATAATAGCACCAAATTAAATGAAAATATTGAATAGATTGAGAATAATTTAATAGATTGGAAAAAGAGTATATATATAATAAGAGGGGGAATATAATGCCCCTTACCTTAACATATCTAACTCAACGTTGCGATCGTCAATTTAATTCACCTTATTTTTATTTGATTTGGCAGATAGTTTTGATTAATTGGGCAACTACCAAATAAGGATCAGCATTTGCTCCAGGTCTTCTATCTTCCAAATATCCACACCCTGTAAGCTCTACCATACGCGGAACACGGATTGATCGACCACGATCTGTACTTCCTGCAGAAAATTCATTAATACTGGAAGTTTCATGAATTCCAGTTAACCTCTCTTCTAGTTTATCACCATAAACCTTAATATGCTCGTTATGATTCTTGCTGAGTAATTCAATTGCTTGCTCTATTGCTTTCTGTCCACCAGATGAATCACGCATTAAATTTGTTGAAAAATTGGTATGCATACCAGCACCATTCCAATCTCCTTTCATAGGCTTATTATCAAAAGAAATATGCACATCATTGTATTCACTGATACGATGCAGCAACCAACGCGCTATCCACATGTGGTCACAAATACTTAAGGCATCTATATTTTTCTCTAATATGCCTCTATACCCTATTTGAAATTCCCATTGTCCAGGCATTACTTCCGCATTCATACCATAATATATTAGATCTGCTTCTATACATGCATGAGCATGCTCAACAGCAATCTCCCGGCCAAAAATTTGCTCACTACCTACGCCGCAATAATAAGGGCCTTGTGGTGCTGGTGATCCATGTTCAGGCCATCCAAGAGGCTTATTTCGCTTAAATATAGTGTATTCTTGTTCAAACCCAATCCAAGGTTCAAACTTATTTCCACCCTTATCTAAGGCTTCTCTTAGAACAGAACGTGTATTAGATTTATGAACTGAACCATCTGGATCTTGTACTTCACAAAGAACAAGATAATCTCCTCCATCAGCAAGCGAATCTCTTACAAAACATACGGGTTTAAGCAAACAATCTGAATCTCCACCTATTGCTTGTTTTGTTGAAGAGCCATCAAAACTCCAGACAGAAAAATCCTCTAATTCTGGATCTTCAGATAGATGTATCACTTTTGTTTTTGAGCGTATCTTACAAACCGGTTGATCACCATCCAACCATATATATTCACATATTTTTAGAGATTTCACAGTCACACTTTACTTTTCTTTAATAAATTTCTAAATATGAGCTGCCTCATACTATTCTCATAGTTTTGAGTAACGTCAATCGATCATTTTTATCTTTTTCATTTACTTTTGTCAACTGTCAAGTTTTAATAACGAGGCAATTAATGTCAATTTTAATTAAAAGTGTACCACCTGTGTTAACGCAAAATATAATGACCCTTAAAAATTAAACCAGGACAAAAGGACATTATAAAGATGGATGCTAGAATATATATTTTAAAACGCTATATATAAATTTTCTCATCATACACCCAAAAATTTTCAAATATTTTTTTAAGTTTATTTTTTGCTTTTATCAGGTCTTCCTCTTGTTCAAATATACCAAAGCAGGTTGAGCCAGAGCCACTCATTCGGCTTACTAAACAATTATTTTGTTCTTTTATAACCTTCAGTAAATCACCTATTAATGGGTATTTTTGTATTACATGCTTTTCTAAATCATTTTTACCATGAAAAATTTCGTTGATGATAGACTCTTTATTATATGGAATTTCTGAAGAAAAATCGCCTTTAATAGACGAATATACCTCTTGTGTTATCACTTTCAATCCAGGATTAACTAAGAGAATAAATAGTTTTTTATTTACATTTATTGGAGTAATTTTATCTCCTATTCCTTCAATGAATGAGTTTTTATTATAATAGAAAAAAGGGACATCCGCCCCAATATTGTAAGCCACTTCTTTTATTTGGTTAGAAGTCAATTCTGGCAAATTCCACAATTTTGGCAATAAATTTAATATCATAGCAGCATTTGATGATCCACCTCCTAAACCTGCAGCTATTGGAATATTTTTTTTAATATGTATTTTTGCAAATTTTAAAGAATTGTTAATGGCATTAATATATTCAACTGCCTTTATAACTATATTATTTTCTATTTGTTCGCTATTTTCAAATGAACAAGAAGTTGCGTGATTAGATAAATTAACAGTAATCAAATCAGATAAATTTAGCAACACAAAATAGCTTTGCAGATTGTGATACCCTTTTGAGTTCTTGCCAACTATATTTAAAAATAAATTAACTTTTGCATGTGATCTAGCGGTGTAAATCACTTTAGACTATTCCTTTTTACTTGGGCTATAAGTGTTCATTTGCTTAAAGAACTCATCATTGTTTTTTGAATATTTCATTTTATTGATTAAAAACTCAATAGCTTCCGTTGTATTCATAGGGTTGAGTATCTTTCTCATTACCCAAGCTTTAGCTAAATTAGCTTTATCAATTAATAATTCTTCTTTCCTTGTACCAGATTTTGCAATATCTATGGCTGGGAAAACTCGTTTATCAGCAATTTTTCTATCTAGAACAATTTCTGCATTTCCTGTTCCTTTAAATTCCTCAAAAATTACCTCATCCATCCTAGAACCAGTTTCAACTAGTGCCGTTGCAATAATTGTAAGGGAACCTCCTTCCTCAATATTTCTGGCTGCACCGAAAAATTTCTTTGGTCTTTGTAGGGCATTTGAATCAACTCCTCCACTTAAAACTTTACCCGAAGATGGAGCAATGTCATTATAAGCTCTAGCTAATCTTGTGATAGAATCTAATAGGATTACTACATCTTTTTTCGATTCCACTAATCTTCTTGCTTTCTCTATGACAATCTCTGCCAATTGTACATGCCTATGGGATGGTTCATCAAAAGTTGAGCTAACAACCTCACCTTTTACAGATCTTAACATATCGGTTACTTCCTCAGGTCTTTCACCTATCGAAAGCACTATAAGATAAATATCTGGATAATTTTTTGCAATTGCATGTGCAATATTTTGCATCAAAACTGTTTTACCTGTTCTTGGAGGAGCAACCACTAATGCTCTTTGCCCTTTACCTAAAGGCGATACAATATCAATAACTCTACCACTTAATGTGCTTTTAGTTCCATCTAAAAACTCAAGCGCTATCTTTTCTTCTGGATAAAGTGGGGTTAAATCCTCAAATAAAACCCTATATTTGCTTCCCTCAGTGGATTGGAAATTAATTGATTGCACGCTAGTTATTGCAAAATATCTCTCTTCTTTTTTAGGAGCTCTTATAAAGCCTGCTATGCTATCTCCTGTTCTTAAACCAAACCTTCTAATTTGATTTGGTGAAATATATACATCATCTGAGCATGGAATATAATTTGATTCCGCAGACCTTAAAAATCCATATCCATCAGATAAAATTTCTAAAACTCCCTCCCCTATAATTTTATAGTTCTTTTCTGCGTACGCTTTTAAAATTGCAAATATTAAATCATGCTTATTATAATTGCTGGGATTTTTCAGCGAGAGTGATTCTGCTAATAGGATAAGCTCCTTAGGATTTTTATTCTTAAAATCCTTTAATTTCAAAACTTCATTATTGTCATTACTGTCATTGCTTGATTCTTGTTTAGCATTATTTATTGAATCGTTACCTGTGTTCTCTTTTGCTGTGGAGTTAGTTTTATTATCATTAATTCTTAATCTCATGTTTGTGTGCTTCTCCTCAACTTTTACATCCTTAATATCTTGGATATCTTGTTTATTATTTTGTTCTTCATTCTTTTTACTTAGATTAATTGCATCGCCAGATACGTCGTTTGTATTTCTATCTTGCATTTTGTTTATTTATTGTTGATAAAATTTTAAATTAGAATAAAAATTCTGCATCGCACCACAGCTATGCAAAAGTCTTTCACTGCCATTGAATGACCCCATAGTAGTTAGATTTTCATTTTACGTCAATAGTTTAATAGCAAAATAAATGAATATTTACTAAATTACATAAATAACAATGGTGCCTCTGGCAGGATTTGAACCAGCACATCCAAAAAGGATAACAGATTTTGAGTCTGCCGCGTCTACCATTCCGCCACAGAGGCATTGATGAATTTTAACAAGTTTTTTTGCTCAGGTACAGCTAATTTAATGATCAGCTAAAAATTTTCTATTTAAAAAACTAGTGACCAAAAATAAACCCGCAGTGAACATCAAATAATATGCAGGAGCAGCATAACCAATTTTCATAACTAAAAAAGTTGAGATAATTGGGGTTGTTCCTCCAAATAATGCATTCCCCACATTCCAGCTCAGAGCAATTCCTGAATACCTCAACTCTGGATTAAAAAATTTAATTGCAAATGGATAGTAAGGAGCAACAATCGATGCCACTAAAATTCCTAGAAAAAATATGCTAAAATAAATACTTTTTATATCATTGAAATTATCAATAATATTTTTAAATATCGGCAATATTAAAATAATAAATACAAAAATTACAGAATAGATATATTTTTTATACCCAATTCTATCTGCTAAATAACCAAAAAATGGCAATGCTATGATTACTGTGGTCAGAGCAAAAGCCACAATATATAAAGAGTCATTTTTTGGAAGATTAATAATTTCTGTAAAATATACATTAAAAAATCCTCTTAACATATATGTGCTTGACGTTGCAACACTTGCAAAAGATGCAATAATCAAAATATTTTGCCATTTTTCTTTTAAAACTACCATTATAGGTAATTTTGCCATCTTTCTTTTAAGTTTCATTTCTTCAAATACTGGAGTCTCTGTAGTCTTTTTTCTCATATATAAGCCTATAAAACCCATAATTCCTCCCAATAAAAACCCATATCTCCATGTAAAATTATCTATTGTCATATAATAGTCTATACTAATACCAACTATTAATGCCAGCAAAGTCCCAGCTATGTTTGAAGCCATTATAATGCTACCAATTAAACCAACCTTTTTTTCTTCGAAATGCTCTATAATAAAGATTGCAGACCCAGCGCCCTCTCCCCCAATACATAAACCTTGAAACATTCGTATTATCGTCAGTAGAATTGGTGCTAACACACCAATTTGAGCGTATGCTGGCATTATACCAATACATAAAGTTGACATCCCCATACCAACTATTGATATTGTTAACGCTATTTTTCTACCAAAAATATCCCCTATATGACCAAAAACTATACCCCCCAATGGCCTCATAAAAAAGCCAATTGCAAATATAGCAAATGAGAACATTAATTGTATATATCCACTAAAATTCGGAAAAAATAACTTCCCAATAATTTCTGCAAAAACCGCATAAATGCCGAAATCATAATATTCAACAATATTCCCTATTATAGCAGAGCTTATAATTTTCTTTTTACTCATTTAATAAAAAATTTGGCTTATATCATTTAGAGTGAATTATCTATATGCATCAAATAAAAGCAACTAAATTTTGCTAATTTTCAATTAGAATATCAAAATTTAATCAATGTCTTTTAAACTAATGGAACTGAATTTATTGCACTATATCTTTGAAAAGTCCAAAGTAAATTTGGTATATTGCCCTTCTTCTGATTCACATTTAATTGAACCTCCCATTTGTTCCATAGCAGACTTGCAAAAGAATAAACCAATTCCTACACCTCCTCTATGTCTTGAGTAAAATTTATTAAATATGCTTCTAAGTGCACCCCTATTAATACCAAGGCCATAATCTTTAATGTATAATATTTTTCCATTGTTACTAATACTTAATTTAACATCTCTACCATTATGTATGTATGCATTTTTTATCAAATTAATGATTATATGCTTTATATAATTGGAATTTGATCTAACACAAAAATCTTCTATATTTATTTCTATATTTTCAATTTCTGGAAATGGAACTGAACACACTTTGATTGCCTTGCCTATAATATCTTTAATGAAAAATTCTTTTTTAATTATTTTATAATTCAATTCTGGCTTTCTAAATGAGATTATAAAATTTTCAATTAGATCCAAGCCATATTGAGAGGTTTTTACGGACATTTTAGTTATTTTTTTAAAACTATCATAATCTTTGTAATCTAAATAGTATTCATTCTGATCGCATGAGTTAATAACAGCTACTTTGCTTTTTCTTATATTGGCCAACACTTCATCTAAAATTTCTGATTGTAATTTTGCAAATGATAATGGCTCTCTTAACTCAAGTATTAACATCTCTGCAAAATTTTTCATTATCCTCTCTTTATCTACATTAACTATTTTTGCATATCTAATGGCAAAAATATAAGGAATAGAAATAATAAAAAATAAAAATATTGTACCTAAAGCTATAATAGTATTACTGAAAAACTCACTATTCACATTGCTTATACTAAAGATAAAAAATACAACCCCTGTAAATGCAAAAAGAACGTTAATCAAAAAAATTTTATTAAGTACTTTATCATATTTTAAAGCTTTTATTTTTTCAAAGGCAATATTTCTTATTACATTTGTTAACTTCATGTGAGGCACCTAATAATAAAATCTATGGTTGTTTTTATATTCTCACAAACAACTATCTTATTCAATTTTTTTTTAACAATATTTTTTCTCTTCCAATGACGTTTTTTAATTGTTATAATAGCAGTTGCCGAAAGGCTATAGTAATAAACTCTACTTGAAATAGATGTTTTGGACTCGGGGGCGGTACCCGACGTCTCCACCAATATTTTATGGGGACGAAATTAGTATCGACATGGCATTAAAAGAAGTAGTTTTGCTCAGGGTGATTCCTGTAAAAGATCACTATTATAATTGTAAACAAAAAGTTTGCACCTGCTAATGATAATCAAGCTTTCGCACTAGCTGCATAAAGCTTAATATTCATTAAACGCGGTTTGGGATTGCCGGGCAACAGAAAATCCCATTATTATAAATTTAAAATCCTGTATGTACGATAAAACCAATCTTTTTGCTAAAATTATAAAAAATGAAATACCCTGTAAAAAGGTATATGAAGATGAATATACTTTAATTTTTCACGATATAAATCCATCTGCTCCTATTCATTTATTAGCAATTCCTAAAGGAGAGTTCAGAACTTTTGAAGACTTTGTTCAAAAGGCGTCTCCAGATCAATCTCTATCTTTCTTTTCCTCAATTCAGAAAATCGCCGCAAAACTCAAAATTAATAAGTCTGGCTATAGGTTAATAGCAAACCATGGAAAAGACGCTCTTCAAACTGTAGAACATTTTCATATGCATATTATTGCTGGCAAAACGTTGGGTCCCTTAATAATCGGTGATAAGCACCATACAGTAAAATGAAAGGCCCATCATTTAAGAAAAGAATTAAATATCTTATAGAAGCGTTTTTTATCTATTTCTTTTACTTTATTTTTAGATCTTTGCCCATAGAATCTTCATCAAAAGTTGGTGCAACCATTTTAGGATTTATCAGTAAATTTATCAAAGAGAATAATACAGCAGCACAAAATATGAAAATGTGTTTACCACATTTAACAAAAAACCAAAGAAACAAAATACTTTTTAATACCTGGGAACATTTTGGATCTGTCATTGGCGAAATACCACATTGGCACAAAATGTCTAAAAAGGAGTTTTTTGAAAGAGTGGCTATTAAGGATAAGAAAAACATTCCTTTTTCAAAGGCAATCATCGTTTCAGGGCACATTGGGAATTGGGAATTAATTAGTAGAATAGCTAAAGAATATGGTATCAAATTAAATCTAGTATATAGGCCATCTAATAACCCATATGCAAATTATTTGATAAATAAAATAAGGGAAAGTTATAATATTGCCTTAATTCCAAAGGGAAGTATGGGAGTAAAAAAAATAATTAAAGCATTAAATAATAATGAAATTGTGGGAATAATGGTTGATCAAAAAATGGACAATGGTATTAGTATTCCATTCTTTGATAAACATGCTATGACCACCGCATTACCCGCTAATATTGCACTAAAATATAAAATACCAATCATTGCTACAAGCATTATAAAAACAGGTACCTCAAGATATGCAGCAAGCTTTCATAAACCATTAAAAATACATGAGGATGACACAAAGTATACCATCACGAAAAGAATAAACTTAATACTAGAAGGATGGATTAGAAATCATCCAGAGCAATGGTTTTGGTTTCATAATAGATGGAAGTAATACAACCTTAAGTATATATCGTTATATTTTTACTTTTCTCTTTATTGTAATATTTCTGCACTAGAAATTGAGGCAGAGAGTGGGAGAGGTTATCTTAAGATTTAGATCCACTTCTTCAGTCATATTATAATCAATCTCATAATATACTGTGTTTTTATATACATTGTTTTGTTCTAATTGCACTTCTTCCTTCACTTCAATCTTGTGCAAATTTAAATCAATTTTGTGACTAACTTTAGCATCTTTTAAATGCGCAGCTATTCCTGTCGCTCCTTCAGTTCCTTTTTCAGAATTAGCATTATGATAGCATAAATCATATATACTATTTCCCATTTTACATCCTAAGTCATACATATTGTTCAGAACTCCATACACTCCATGTAATGTAAATCCTATACTCATCACTGTTCCTATAACTGGAGCTTTTGCATATACTGCCACCGCTATTAATGGTAATCCTATTCCTATAGCAGCTGTGTTAACTGCTCCTTCATATTCTCCCTGATATGCTTGATATACTGCGTCTTTACATGTAAGCAATGGTATTATTCCATACTGTCCTTGATACATTACTGCTAATTGCACATATCCTATACTTGCTTTCATTACACTTTCTTCTGTTCCCTCTATTACTCCTCTTACTGTATCTGTTGCTATATCCGCTACCCTTAATACTACATTTATTCCCATTAACTTTTCCATTATTGGGTTGCATATTCCTGATGCTATCTTATTACTATCTTGCCTATTAACTAATTCTGTTACTTTGATAAAATCTGCTACTAAACTTTCACTTTCCCCTACATTATTTACATTCCTATCTGGATGTGTCTTTTTGACTATTTCCTTAAATGCACTTTGTAAACTTTCACCATCTATTACTTTTATTCCAACACCATACTTATTTACTAGTTTTTGCATTTCTGCTTTTCTACTTACTAACGCCAATTTCTGCAGCCAATGTTCTACATATTCGTTTAATCTAGTTAATATACTATACTGAGCACCCTCTCCTGTATTTACCTTAATGTTACTTACACTTTCTTTTCCTCCGTATTGCAATATTGCTAATCCTCCCATCTCAGCCACCTTATATTGCTCTAACCATGTATTTTTATACTCCTTAATCCCCCCTTTAATTACTTTTTCTACTACATCACTCTTTCCTTCAGTTGCTACATATAATAATGCATGCACTTTGTCATCTTTTTCTACTGTTACTATTCCTGCTTCCTCATATTTATCCTTCAACTTTCTTGCAGTAGAATCCAATAATATTAAACTATGATCGCAACATGTTGAATCATCTCTTTGCATTCCCGAATATATTGTTTCTACGTTCCCCCTTTTTAACAGCTCAACTTCTTCTTTAAATGCCGCTTCCTCTCCTTGTGGATCTATTATATATACGTATTTACCCGTTTTATTTAACTCCTCAATTTTGGCTTTGGCTTCTTTTATTTTGCTATCTATATTTCCATCATAATTCTTACTAATCTTTTCCAGCTCTTGGATCACATCCTCTTCCCTTAATCCCCCTTCTCCTTCTCCATTTATTTTTTGCCTTTTTGCTTCTCCCTCTTCGTCTCTTTCTGCAAGATCTTGACGCACCTCATTCGTTATTTTTTCTACTTCTTTCAATTTTGGAATCAAATAATTTTGTATTATGTTTGTAAATTTTTGGAGTTGCTCGGACATAGCTCCTTGACCAGCTGTGTTAACAGCCATTATATATTCTAATAAATTTGCAGAACCAAATTTTGCTGCAGCTTTTTGAAATATTTCATCAGGAATATTTTCTTTCCTATAAATACTTCTAACTAATTCTGTACTCCCCATATAGTCTTTGTAACTTAAATCGTCACTTAAGGCAAAATATCTTTCTAAATTTTTACCGTGCCATTTACCACCAACACCCAAATCAATTATTGCTTTACTACTTGCGAGTAGTTTATAATCAACAGCCTCGTACCTATTGATAAATGCACAACCTACTTCTCTTATAGTCGCTAAATTATGCATTGCCATCCATTCTATACCAACATACTCCGAGATTTTTTGTAATACTAGATTTGGTAATTTTTGATGAAGCTTTATGCTTAACCCAAGTATAGGTAATAATTTAAAATCAAGATGCATACCTGGTATTCTATTTAAAATAACATACAAGAAATATTCAGGATCATGAAATGCATCAAGTGCATAATTCTGCGTTACTCCTATTTCGCAGGCACCTTCAATTAAAGGTGGGTTTTTTGCAGTCATGAGTATACTGTTCAAGGCTTCTGTTCCCGCATCTCCTATTTTAACACCTTCTAAATTAATTATGTGACTCACTTTAGCATCCTTCAAATGCTCGGCCATTCCTATAACACCCGAATCTCTTATATTACTTTCATCTAAATAAAAATGTTGACCAACATTAGCATCCTTCAATTGCATAGCTATCCCTATAGCTCCTGCATCCCCTATGTTACTTTTACCTAAATAAAAATGTTGACCAACATTAGCATCCTTCAATTGTGTAGCTATCCCTATAGCTCCTGCATCCCCTATGTTACTTTCATATAAATAAATTTCGTGACCAACATTAGCATCTTTCAATTGTGTAGCCATTCCTATAGCTCCTGCATCTCCTATGTTACTTCCATATAAATAAATTTCGTGACCAACATTAGCATCCTTCAATTGTGTAGCCATTCCTATAGCTCCTGCATCCCCTATGTTACTTCCATATAAATAAATTTCGTGACCAACATTAGCATCCTTCAATTGCTCAGCCATTCCTATAACCTCTTCCTTTGTGAGAATCTCTTTCCAGGCTATTTTACAACTTACTTTGGCATTTTTTATTATGTCAATTTCGTGACCAAACGTCATTTTGATATACTCCACTACGCTACTGACGCAATTATACAATATATTTATACCACTTCAAGCGAAATTACCCCTCTATAATGAGAGCTCGATAATTATTAAATTTGGCTGTTTTATCCAACATAATCACTTATCATATTGAACAATCTGATTATTTATATTATTTATAGCTTAATTAAATTTATTTAAGAGCGGGTTATCTACGATATTGCAATTATAGGTGCTGGTCCTGTGGGGATCTTCAGCATATTTCAAGCAGGAATGCTGGGTTTAAAAAGCTGTATAATTGATACACTGGGCTTTTTAGGTGGTCAATGTAGTGCTCTTTATGCCGAAAAACCCATTTATGATATTGCTGGATATCCATCAATAAGTGCAGAGGAACTAATAGAAAATCTCACAAAGCAAGCGGAACCATTTAAAGCACAACATTATTTAAATCAACAATGCAATAGTATAACAAAAAAAGGTGATTATTGGGAAATTTCTACATCTAAGAATTTAATCAAAGCAAAAACCATAATTATAGCTGCAGGCGGAGGAACTTTTGAAGTAAGAAAACCTCCTGTTGAAAATATTGTAGATTATGAGGGTATTAGTGTCCTTTATCATATTAAGAATAAAAATGCGTTTAAAAACAAAATTGTCACTATTGCCGGTGGTGGAGATTCTGCACTAGACTGGGCCGTTATATTAGCAAAAGACATTGCAAAAAAAGTGTACATAGTTCATAGAAGAACTAATTTTAGAGCTGCTCCAAAAACTGTTGAAGAAATGAATCAACTGACAGAAAATGGCAATATAGAGCTAATTACTCCATATCAACTTAATGGATTAAAAGGAAAAAATGGTATATTAAATGAGATAGGTGTCAAAGATTTAGATGGTAATATTAAATATTTAAAATCAGACTACCTATTACCATTTTTTGGGATGGCAATGAATATAGGTCCTCTTGATAATTGGAATTTATCAATAATAAATAAACACATAGAAGTGAATCCAGCATCGATGCAAACCAATTTAAATGGAATCTTTGCGGTAGGAGATATATGTACATATCCTGGAAAACTAAAACTAATTCTAACTGGATTTGCAGAATCTGCAAGAGCGTGTCATAGTGCTTATAGTTATATTAAACCAAATACTCCTCTGCATTTTGAACATTCTACTACAAAAGGGTTGCCAAAGAATATATGACACACATTATAGATGGAAAATTAATAGCTGAAGAAATTTTTTTATCAATAAAAAAAGTGGTTGAGGAAAAATTTAAACTTATAAAGCTTCGCCCGAAAATTGCAACAGTATTAATTGGTAACAATCCTGCTAGTGAAATATATGTAAATGCTAAGCTAAGAGCTGCAGAAAAAGTAGGTATATCCACAGAATTAGTTACATTTAAAGAAGATATAAATAATAAAAAACTACGTGAAATAATTATCTCGTTAAATAAACGACCAGATATTACAGGAATACTGGTACAATTGCCCTTGCCAAATAATTTAGATGCGCAAATTATATTTGAAACTATTGATTATAAAAAAGATGTTGATGCTTTTGGCATTTATAATACTGGTTTGCTAAATCATTGGAAATCACAAATTATGCCTTGTACTCCTCAGGGTATATTATACATCTTAAAAAAATACCTCAAAGACCTATCTGGGAAAAAAGCTGTAATTATAGGTAGATCAATAATAGTAGGGCGGCCTATTGCTTCCATTTTAATAAAGGAGAACTGCACCGTTACTATTACCCATTCAAAAACAATTAATATAAAGGAAGAATGTTTGCAGGCCGATATACTAATTGCTGCTACTGGTAGCCCTCTTCTAGTAAAAGCAGACTGGGTTAAAAAAAATGCTTTTGTGGTTGATGTTGGTATTAGTAAAGTTAATAATAAGCTTGTTGGTGATGTTGATTTTGAAAACATTAAAGGTACCGCATCTTTTATTACCCCAGTTCCAGGGGGTATTGGGCCGCTAACTGTTGCAAATTTATTGCTTAATACGTTAAAGTTATATTTAATTCAAAATAATTTATCTAATGATGATATCATTATTAAACAAACCCATTGCCATAATTAAAAACTTTTTATTATGTTTTTATAAATCCATCGAAGATACAATTAATCATGATGGTATAGAGCATGCAGGTTATTTAGCATTTTTACTTATGCTTTCTATATTTCCATTTTTATTTTTTCTTATGGCCATAATGACATTCATTATTCCAGAAAGTTTATCAGAACTGATTATTAACTCCTTTTCCGATAATGCCGACTCTACTTTTGATAACCTTATTTATTTTTTAAAACCAAGAATTCATGAGATTACTAATGCTCCTCCTCATAGTTTATTAACTTTTGCTATTTTTAGTGCTATTTGGACTGCTTCCTCTATTTTTGAAGCTATTAGAACTATTTTAAATAAAGCCAACAGGGTTATTCATCCTCCCTCTTACTTATTTAGACGATTTATAAGTATTATAGAATTTGTTGTATTGATATTTTTTACCATTCTTATTATGTTCTTTTTTGGTATTTTTCCTTCTTTAATATCTGATATAGCTACCTTTTTTCACTTAAAAGATTCTTATTATTATCTTGCTTTTGAACAAGAAACAAAATTTTTAAGAGATACTGTTATTTCTTTATATGGCTTCTTTCTAATATTGTTTATTTATTACTTCCTTCCTAATAAAAAACAAATTATTTTTAATAATATTCCTGGCGCTATTTTAGTTCTTTTTTCCTGGAATATTTTTACTCGTTTATTTAAGTATTATATATCCACTTTTTCTCAATTAAATGTAATTTATGGCAGTATCGTTGGCGTAATTATTGCATTACTTTATTTTTATTTCTGTAGCATTATCTTTATTTTCGGAGCTGAATTTAATTATAATTTTCTTTCTAGGAAAAAACATCGCCTTTCTAAAAATTAACAATTTTCCTTTCTATCTGTTAATTGTTTGTTAGTTTAATGTTAGTATCTTTTTTATCAACTTTTATATTTTTTTATTAGTAAGTTTATTACGTATGTTAATAATATTATGCTATTTACTATGCATGTATATTTGCTTCTTTTATTAGATTTAAATGTTAATAAATGTTAGGCTAACCAAACTAACATTACATATACATCTAATAAAAAAATATTAATAATAATAAATGAAAAAGTTATTTATAGAAGAAGTACATAATAAACAGCCAATTTCTATTCCTATTTGGTTTATGAGACAAGCAGGTAGGTATCTTGAAGAATATAGAAAAGAAAAAGAAAAGCATGATTCTTTTTTGTCTATGTGTTTGAATAGTGATTCAATGAAAGAAATTACAGTTCAGCCTTTAAGACGGTTTAATATAGATGCAGCTATCATATTTTCAGATATATTGATAGTGCCATATGCAATGGGACTAAATCTAGAATTTATAAAAGGAGAAGGTCCTGTATTTTTAGAAAGCCACGAAACTAGAATTTCTAAATTACAAAAAGGAATGGATACGGCAAGTATTTATAAAAAAGTGTATGAAGGAATAGAAAAAGTAAGTAAAGAAATAGAAACAAATTATCCAGATAAAGCAATAATAGGATTTGCTGGCTCTCCTTTCACAGTTGCATGTTATGTAATACAAGGAAGAGGATCAAGAGATTTTAGTGATGTAAGAAAACTATATTTTAATGAAAAAGAAAAATTTCTACGAATAATGGAGGTAATTAAAGAAGAAACAATAAATTATTTAAAAGGACAGATAGAGCAAGGAGTAGAGGTAATAAAACTATTTGATTCCTGGGCAGGGATATTAGCAGAAGAGGAATTTGAAGAATTAGTAATTAAGCCAACACAATATATAGTGGAAGAAATAAAAAATTATAAAAAAGAAATAATAATTAATACATTTCCAAGAGGAGCTGGGGTAAAATATGAAAATTTCATTAAAAAAGTAAAAACAGATATAATAGCAATAGACCATACAATACCGATAGAATGGGCAAAGGAAAAACTACAAAAAATAGCAACAATTCAAGGAAACTTAGACAATGTAATATTAACAACACAATCTTCAGAAATGAGAAGAAAAGTGATAAAAATATTAGATACTTTTTCAAAAGGAAGGTTTATATTCAACTTAGGACATGGGATGCTTCCGGAAAGTAGAATAGAAAAGGTAGAAGAATTAATAAGAATAATAAAGGAATATGAAAGAAAAAGATAAGGAAAAAAATATAGAAAAAAGACCGCAAAATATAGAAGCAGAGCAAAATATACTAGGGTTGTTATTAAATAACAATGAGAACATGAATAAGATAGGAGATGTGTTAAAGGAAGAACATTTTTATCTACCACTCCATGCAAAAATATATCAGGGAATCAGTAAATTAATGGATAGAGGGTTAGTATCTGACCCTATAACAATAAAAAATTATTTTGCGAAGGAAGAAATTTTTAAAGATACTCAAATAAATAGTTATGAGTATTTATTAAAATTAGTGGAGGAGTCACAATTAAGTACTGACATAAGAACATTAGCAAGAAATGTATATGACACATATTTAAGAAGAAAAATAATAGATATAGGAGAAGAAGGAATAGTTAAGGCAAAAGAAGAGAAGATAGAGGAAGAAGGGGAGAATATAATAGAAGCAATGGAACAAGAGCTCTATACATTAGCAAGTAGCGGAAATTATGATAATAAAGTATACAGTCTTACTGATTCAATAAAAGGAGCATTAGTAAGAATAGAGAAGTCGCTAAAAAGTAACAGAGAAATAAGTGGCATAGAGACAGGATATATAGACCTAAATAAATATACAGGAGGATTTCAAAGTTCAGATTTAATTATAATTGCAGGAAGACCCTCAATGGGGAAGACAGCATTAGCAGTAAACATAGTTCTAAAAGCAGCAAAATCGTTTTTGAAGGAATCTAAAGAGGAAGGAGCAAAAAAGAAATCGATATGTTTCTTTTCGTTAGAAATGTCAGCAGAGCAATTAGCCTCTAGGATATTGGCAATAGAGACAAAAATAGATGGTTCTAAAATAAGAATAGGAAAAGTAAATAAAGAAGAATTTAAAAATTTATCAGAACAGATTTCAGCACTCAATGAATTACCAATAATAATAGATGATACCCCAGCTTTAACAATATCTGCTATTAGAACAAAAGCTAGAAGAATGAAAAGGCAGCATAATATAGGGATGATAGTAATAGATTATTTGCAGTTGATAAGTAGTACAGGAAGGAATAAAGAAAATAGGGTGCAAGAAATAGCAGAAATTTCTCAAGGGTTAAAAGCAATAGCAAAAGAATTGGACATACCAGTTATTACTGCCTCACAACTATCAAGAGCTGTAGAATCTAGAGAAGATAAAAGACCGCTTTTATCCGATTTAAGAGAAAGTGGAAATATAGAACAAGATGCAGATATAGTAATGTTCATATACAGAGAAGAATATTATTTAAGTAGAAAAATACCTTCATCAGATGAAAAAAAATTAATAGAGTGGCAAGAAAAAATGGAAAAGGTAGGAAATATAGCAGAAATCATAATAGCAAAACAAAGAAATGGACCAGTAGGGAATTTTCATTTGAGATATGAGAACAGAACAACAGCTTTTGATAATTTAGAAAATTAAAGTTTAAATTATTTTATAATTAAAACACTCACTCCTTGTTTTTACATAATTAGTGTAATATACTGACTTCTGTTGCGCTGAAGACAGTGCATAGGTATTGTTAATCATTACTTAATTTAGAAAATGATTAGTGGTACCAAATTAATTAACATATTAAAGGTTACAAATGAGACATACAGGTACCGTGAAGTGGTATAATTCTACTAAGGGATATGGGTTTATAACACCTAATGACAGCAAAAAAGACGTTTTTGTTCATAGTTCAGCAATTTCTAATTCAGGGATAGACGAACTTCATGAAAATCAAAAAGTTGAGTACACACTGATAACGAAGAATGATAAAACTTCTGCTGATAATATAGTAGTTCTCAACGACTAGTTTGTTACGCACATAATAATATCAATATTTTAAATGGTTACTACTGAATCAGATTCAGTAATTTATTGGTCAAAATAATAAATAATTATTGCAAAATAATCAGTAGTAATATATAAGAAGTATCATTTTTACTAGTTTTTAGGTGTATAAATTATGACGGAGTTAATATTAATAGGTGAAGAAAAAAAGGGATCAGGAACTGGTTCTGCAAGGGCTTTAAGAAGAGAAGGTAAGATACCAGCGGTCATTTATGGATTTAGTGAAAATCATATGATTAGCTTAGTTTATAAAGATTTCTTAAAGGAATATCAAAAGGGTAATTTGCTATCTAAACTTCTAGATATTAAATTTGGTAAAAAAACTCTAAAAGTTATACCGAGAGATGTACAAATAGATCCTGTTACTGATAATCCTATTCATGTAGATTTTCAGTTAATCAAGGATACTGTTCCAATCAAAGTTGCAGTAAGAGTAAAAGTTATTAACAAAGATAAGTCTCCTGGGATTAAAAGAGGAGGAATACTTAATATTGTGAGAAAATATATAAGTTTAAGTGGTATACCAAAAAATATTCCAGAGTATTTAGAAATAGACATTTCTGGTTTTGAAATTGGGAGAAATGTTCACATTAATGATATAGTATTATCAAAAGATGTAGTGCCAGTTGATAAAGATAATTTTACTGTTTTAACAATTGCAGGAAGAGTTGAAGAACAAGAAGAAGAACAAGAGGAAACTGAAGAATCTACTGAAGATAAAGAGCAAAAAGTAGAAAGCAAGTCGTTAAATAGATGCAGGTCAAAATAGTAGGAGGAGGCTTAGCCGGTTGTGAGGCTGCCTGGCAACTTGCAAAAAGAGGTGTAAAAGTTACTCTTTATGAAATGAGAGGTGTAGAGGGAACCTTTGCCCATAAGACTGATGGTCTAGCAGAGTTAGTATGCTCAAATTCTTTACGTTCAGATGACCCAAAAGTGGCAATAGGGTTGCTTCATCAAGAAATGAGAAAACTTGACTCAATAATAATGCATTCTGCAGATATAGCTAAAGTTCCAGCAGGTTCAGCATTGGCGGTAGATAGAGAGCTATTTTCTAAAATAATTGAAAAAAAAATAACTGATAATCCTAATATTGACTTAATTAGAGAAAGGATTGATCGAATTCCTGAAGGAAACGTGATAATTGCAACAGGTCCACTTACTTCAGAAATATTTGCAGCAGAAATTTTACAAATATGTGGGAATGAGGAGTTTTTAGCATTTTTTGATGCAATTTCTCCCATAATTTATAAAGACAGTATAAACTTTGACATCGCATGGTTTCAATCTAGATATGATAAAGGGGATGGAAAGGATTATATTAACTGTCCTTTGACAGAAGAGGAGTACTATAAATTTGTTGAAAGTTTAGTGGCTGCAGAAAAAATTGAATTTAAAGCATGGGAAAAAAATACTCCCTATTTTAATGGATGTTTACCTATAGAGGTCATGGCTGAAAGGGGTAAGGATACTTTAAGCTTTGGTCCAATGAAACCCGTTGGATTGACAAATCCAAAAACTGGCTCAAGAGCTTATGCAGTAGTGCAATTGAGACAAGATAATAAAGAAGGTACATTGTATAATATGGTTGGCTTTCAAACGAAAATGAAATATGGGGAGCAACAAAAAATCTTTAAAACAGTTCCTGGACTAGAAAATGCTGAATTTGCTAGGCTTGGCGGCATTCATAGAAATACTTTTATTAATAGTCCAAAAATACTCAATGCTAATTTAAGTACTAAGAATAACTTCAAATTAAAATTTGCTGGGCAAATAACAGGTGTTGAAGGATATGTAGAAAGTGCTGCCATAGGGTTGTTATCTGGAATATATATGGCATATGAATTAAATAATAAACCGACTCCCTTTATTAACGAATACACTGCCTTAGGAGCATTATCAAATTATATTACAAATGAATCCCATGCAGAAAATTTTCAACCAATGAATATCAATTTTGGTTTGTTTCCTGATGTAAATATAAAAAAAGGACAAAATAAAAAAATTGTACAAGCAGAAAATGCGTTGATTAATTTTGATGCGTGGAAGACGAATAATAACATTTAGTTGTTTTAAAAATGGACGTATTATTATTTTTAATTCCTTTAGCAGTATTTATAGCTTTCTTAGGGGTCTTAGGGGTCTTTTGGTCGGTTAAAAATAATCAATATGAGGATCTAAAGATGAATAGCGAGAAAATACTTTATAATGAGTCCAAGAAGAAGGAATAGCCAATGTTTTAATCCTATCAGACTAAATTATATTTTTAAATTTTCTTTAATTCTTGCTGCTGCCTCAGTTATTTCTTCAATTGTTGGAACTAGTGCAAATCTCACAAAGTTTTGTCCAGGATTTAACCCATCCGCTTCATCAGAAATTAATTGACCAGGAGTAACAACAATTCCCAATTCTACAAGAGCTTTAGAAAATTTTATGCTATTAAGCCCTTTTGGAACTTTTTGCCATAAATAAAAAGTTGAATCACCTTTTGGAGCCTCCAATCCACACGAAGTGAGTGCATCAGTCATTATATCACGCTTTTTCTTATATTCTTCTCTCATTTTTAATACTTCAGCTTGATCATTAAGTGCAAGTGTTGCTGCATCTTGTATAAAGGTTGGAGTGCCGGAATCAATGTTGGTTTTAACCTTTTTGAACCCAGAAACAATACGTTTGTCTCCGGCTACAAACCCGACTCTATAGCCAGTCATATTACTGCGTTTTGAAAGTGAGTAAAAAGTTATTATGCCTTCTTTTTGAATTTCCAATAAGCTTATAGGTTTTTCTTCAAAATAAATATCATTATAACAACCTTCATCAGCTGCAATTATTACATTGAAATGTTTTGCCCATGAGACTAAAACTTGCAACCATTCTTTTGGTGCGGAAACTCCTGTAGGTGAATTTGGATAATTGGTCCAAATAATTTTTGCTTTATGCGCAATGTTGTCAGGTATTAATGCAAAATCTATCAAAAAATTATTTTTTTCAAGTAGCGGTGTAAAATATACCTTACCATTTCTAAATTTTGTTCCAGTCTTGTAGACTGGATATCCGGGTGTAGGGCAAATCACTACATCTCCTGGGTTTATAAATCCTGTTGGGAAGTTAAAGATTGCTTCTTTTGAGCCAATAGTGGACGAAATTTCTGTTTCTGGATTAAGGTCTACATTGTATTCCTTTTTCATATATTTTGCACAAGCTTGTCTGTAATTTATGTCGCCAATATAACTTGGATAACCAGAGGAGGCTCTATTTCTAGCAAAATTTGAAAGATTATCTATTACAAAATCAGGAGTGGGACTTTTAGGATCTCCAACTCCGAAATCTATAACTTTTACTCCCTCTTTTCTTAAAGAATCAGCTTTTTTATCAATTTCCGCAAATGCGTATTTTCCCATTTCGCCAATTAATTTTGAGTATTTTATATCCATGTTTATCTTTTATTTTAATATTTTTTTAGCAAAATCTTTGGCAAAATGACCATATGAAACTCTAGCAACTTCACCAGTTAAAAATATTTCTTCATTAACTATTTCGACTTTGACCTCGCCACCCTTCATATGCACTGTAACATTCTTGTCTACAAAATCAAGCTTATATGCAACACAACTTGCTGCAGAGCTACTTGTACCAGATGCCAATGTGTAGCCGGCTCCTCGTTCCCAAATTTCTATCTTAATATTGTTTCTGTCTAAAATTTGAACAAATTGTACATTTATTTTATTTGGAAATAATGTATGATTTTCTAGCAATGGTCCTAATTTTTTAGCTAAATCCTTTGTTACATTTTTTTTAATTAATACGCAATGTGGATTACCAATATTTACACAATTAATGACTTCTTTTTCACCAAGTAAATTGATTTCATGATTAAGTACTTCTTTAGAATCAATATTCATCGGTATTTTTTCACTTAAAAATGAATATTGTCCAATGGCTACCTTTATCAAATTTGATTTTAAATCAAGGAGTTCAATTCCTACCTTTCCACCCTTTGTATATAAATCAAACTTGGTTTCTTTTATATAGCCCATATCATGAACATATAAAGCAAATATTCGTATACCATTGCCACTTTTTTCTGCTTCTGATCCATCAGGGTTGAAAATCTGAAATGAAAGTTTATCATCTTTAATTATTGGTCCAAATAAAATTCCATCTGACCCTATTCCCAAATTTCTATGACATATCAATTTTATGTTCTCTTCGTTTAATTTTAAATTGAAGTTTGGTTTATTAGGATCAATTACAATATAATCATTACCTAATCCGTGATATTTATAAAAATCAACCATTGATTTCATTATAAATTTTAATTAATTTTTGCTTATTACTATCCTCCAATCGACCTAAAGGCAATCTAAATTCTTCTTTAATCTTGCCCATATGAGCTAATATGGTTTTTACTGGAATAGGATTACTTGATATAGACAGGAGTGCATTCATAAAATTGTATAATTTATAGTGGCTTTGTCTCGCAGCTTCAAAATTATTTGTGAAACATTGCCAAACAATATTTTTCATCTCTCTTGGAAAGATATTAGATGTTACTGATATAACTCCGTGCCCACCTAAAGACATTATAGGATATGTTAAAGAATCATCTCCTGATAATACAAAGAAATTATTATCGACTTGATTGATTACATCCATTATCTGAGACAAATCACCGCTTGCTTCTTTTACACCAATTATGTTTTTGTGTTGAGATAATCTTAAGAGCGTTTCTGTTTCAAGATTAACAGCAGTTCTACCCTTGATATTATATAAAATCATTGGGATATCCATTGAATCAGCTATTTGCTTGAAGTGTTTATACAGGCCTTCCTGAGGCGGTTTGTTATAGTATGGATTTACAGAAAGTATAGCGTCAGCTCCAAGATCTTGCGCCTGCTTGCTTTTTTCTATTGCTAATTCAGTATTATTACTTCCAGCTCCCACTATAATTTTTATTTTACGCTTTGAAACTTTTACTGCAAGGCTTATAATTTTTTCTGCCTCAATATCACTAATAACAGGGCTTTCTCCAGTGGTTCCTAATATAACTAATCCATCGACTCCTGCTTCAATTTGTTCATTAATCAATTTTTCAAGAGCTACGTAATCAACGGATTTATCTCCATTAAATGGTGTTATTAATGCAGTATATAATCCAACATAATTTTTAGGCATTTATTAACTCCTCCATATAATTTTCAATACTATAAAATCCCTTTTTGTTTTTTATCCACTTAGCACAATTTAAAGCTCCCTTTGCATACGAATTCCTTCCTTTAGAATCGTGTGAAATTTTTATATAATCCATGGGGCTATCGAATGTCACTTCATGTTTACCAATAACGCTTCCGCATCTTGAAGAGCTGAAGTGAATTTCATCAGATTTCATTTCTCTATCAACTTTTTCAGTGATTATTTGTTTTTTACGCGCAATGTTATTAATTATTATTTGTGCAGTTGTTAGGGCAGTTCCTGAAGGTGAATCCTTCTTTTTATTATGGTGGATTTCGTGACCCATTACATCATAATTTTCAAATTTATCTATTACCAATGAAGCTTCTTTTATAATTTTCCAAAATATATTAACTCCAATGGCAAAATTAGATGCATAAATAAATCCAATATTATTTTTAGCTACTAATTTTTGAACCTTCTGAGCCTCATTATACCATCCCGTTGTACCACATACCATATTGATTTCTTTTGAAGAAATAATTTCAATATTTTCTAAACACGTTGATGGCTCTGTAAATTCTATAGCAATCTCGTTATTTTTAAAATTATGTGATAGTAGGTCATCTCGAGTATCAATTATTTTGGAGATGGGGATTTGTGAATTTATAGCTTCCTGCTCAACCATTTTACCCATTTTTCCATAACCGATGATTACTATGTTCATGTCTATATTTTAATTTTGTCACGAAGAGAATAGCGCTTTTCTTTTTATAATGTCAAGGACATTAAAGTTAGGTTTGATTGCATTGTTACAAATGCATAAATAATGAAAAAGTGCAGTAATAAATTTAAACTAAATACTTTTTATATTAATTTTAAAATCAATTAGTATGCGAATCATTCCAAAAAAATAATTCTAATTCTGTAGATGTTTTAAATAATTTTAGTAATCTTATGCCTTTGTTAGAATCAGGTGAAATATTTGATATTGCTTGTTGCGTCATATCTAACATGATGTCTACTGCATTAGAAAACTCTATGCCTGAGTATGTATCAATCCACAATGAATACGGATTTGTCGAAAAAGATTGTTTTTTAATATAATTACCAACTTCCCTATAAATATAAAAGCAGGGGAGCAGTGCGACTAATGATTCCTCATAACTATGTGCATAAGCAGATGCTAGCAGAAAATTAGTATATGCTATACATGCATTATTTTTTATAGTTACAGGTTTTATGTTAAATTTTTTGAAATAATAATTGTGCAATTCTCTTTCTGCTATTAAGGCGTCGTCTGCAAGATGTAATAATTGAGAAAAATGCTTGGTATTAAGGCTTTTTGTTGCTGTAATGGCTAAGGCTTTTGCAAAATCAATCAAATACAATGAATCTTGCTGCATGTATCTTTCAAAAGACGTCTTTTTAAGTAGACCAGTAGCTAACTCTTCATTAAAACGGCAATTAATGATTTTTAAATAAATATCTTCAATTGAATTAAAAAAATCGGTTATTTGCATTTAATTTCCTTCATAAAGTAAAAATGATTTACAGGGCCAGATCCTTTTCCTAATTCGTATTTAGAGCCACTTTCAATCGCTTTATTGATATATAAATTTGCGTTTTTTACGGCATCATAAATAGAAAATTTATTAGCTATATAAGATGCAATTGCAGCAGAAAACGTACATCCAGTGCCGTGTAAATTTTTGGTTTGTATTCTTCTATTTGAAAACCAATTGCTTTTTTGGCTCTCGCAATCATACAATAAATCCCAGCAATCTTCTTCCTGTTCTAGGTGCCCACCTTTAATTACTATGAACTTTGAACCGTATATAGAGATTTCTTTTGCTGCAGCAATCATATCACTTTTAGAAACAATTTCTAATCCAGATAAATATTGTGCTTCATAAATATTTGGGGTGATAATTGTAGAAATAGGGAGTATTTTAGTCTTTAAAGATTCTAAAGCTACTTTTTGCAATAATAAATCTCCACTTTTAGCAAACATAACGGGGTCAGTGATTATTGGTATCATTGAATATTTAGCCAGTTTATTGTGCACAATTTCAATGATCTCTGGTTTGTATAACATACCAATTTTTATTACTTCAACACCGATATCTTCTATAATAGAGCTGATTTGCTCAGCTATTGATTCAATTGGCAAATCATAAATTTTTGATACTCCAATTGTATTTTGAATTGGTAATGATGTGAGTACTGTCATCCCATAGCAATTTAATGCAGAAAAAGTTTTTAAATCTGCTTGTATTCCTGCTCCACCACTCCCATCGAATCCAGCAATACTTAATGCTCTTATATATTTTTTCATGACTAAAAGTGTTTAAAATCTTGATATATATTTAAATATTTGGCCCCATTATTAAAATAAGAAATTTGCTGGGTAGTCTTAGTTACAATATTGCCAATATGGTGAAATTTTTTATTAAATTCTGTAAAATATTTCTCACATATATCTTCAAAATATTTAGGGTCCAAAGTGAAAATTAGATAATAATCTTCTCCACCAGTTAATAGAAATTGATATACATCCCAATTATTTTTTACACAGACTTTTTGCAACTTATTATCGGTAGGAATCCTATCAATGGCGATATTTGCTGAGCAATTTGATTGCTTACAAATTCTACTTAGGTCTTTATTCAAACCATCTGAACAATCCATCATGGCATGCACACTATTAAAATTTGCTAGGTATTGAGATTCTTGAAGATAAATATACGGAGCAACATGTTTGTTTATTAGGTATTTTTCATCTTCATTTTTGGGTAAGTGCATGTTTTTTGTTAACTCCAGTCCTGCTGCTGATGTTCCAGGGGCACCTGTTATACAAATATAATCTCCTATTTTTGCAGAAGATCTATATTTAATTTTATTATTATTTGCTTTGCCAATGATTGTTATAGAAATAAAAAATTTTGACTTAGAGGCTGTAGTATCTCCACCTAAAATGTGAATGTTATGTTTTGTTGCTTGTTCTTTGATTCCCGATACGAATCGTTTTATGAATGAGTTATCTAAATGATTTGGTATTGCACAAGATATAACTACAAATTTTGGCGTGCCACCCATAGCAGCAATATCACTTATATTTACACTCATTGATTTTGAACCTAGGTTTTCTGGAGAAATAGTGTTTATAGAAAAGTGTACATCTTCAACTAATGCATCGGTTGATATAAGCCATGAACTATGCTCGTCTTGTGATATTATAGCGCAATCATCTCCAATACCAAGTGCTCCATCTGGTAAATTAGAGTCTTTTAACATTTCTATTATGCGTTCTTCAGAAAAATTCATTTATAGTTCCATAATTTATTAATTTTAAGTCTAAATTTTTTTGCTTTGATTGTTGGATTTTTGTGATCAAAAATAGCAGAGCTTATTGCAAATCCGTCCAGCCCTGAATTCATTAATGTATGAATATTATCAAGTGTTATCCCCCCAATTGCTATCATTGGTTTGCTTTTGTTGTAGGTTAATAACGAAATCGCTTGTACTCCAGTAGGATTTTTTGCATCAGGCTTAGTGCTTGTTTGAAAAATAGGACCTATAGAGAAATAATCAGCATATTGATTTTGTTTATCATTTAATTGAACCAGGCTGTTAATAGAAATGCCAATGGTAAAATTAGTTCCTAAAAATTCTCTGACATTTTGCAATGAAGCGTCGCTCTGGCCAACATGTACACCATAGGCCGATATTTTCTTAGCGATGTCTATATTATCGTTGATGAATAGTGGTATATTATGTTTTTCAGTAATTTCTTTGCACTGAGTAGCCAATTTTAAAAATTTTTTATACTCCAAATTTTTTTCTCGTAACTGCACCGAGGTAACTCCGCCTAAAATTGCCTGTTCAATTAAATATAAAAATTCTATATCAGACATTTGCTTATTACGGTTTGTGATCAAATATAATTTTAAAATATCTTTCAGCATTTTGAAATTTCTAAGTTGCTTAGAAAATCTTCTTTATTCAAGTTATATAAAACATCGATAAAATTTTGTTGAAAGGAACCGGGTCCTGAAGATATTTTTGCTGCAATTTGACCTACAACTCCATAAATTGCAACTGCAGCAATCGTAGCATCATAATAATTTTTTTCAATTGCAACAAAACTTGCAATAAATGAGCTTAATGCACATCCCATGCCAGTCACTTTTTGCATTAATATGCTACCATTAGATAGTCTATATAGCCGTTTGCCATCAGTGATGTAATCCTCCTTACCTGTTACTGCTATGGTGGTATCGTAGGAGGTAGCTATTATCTTTGCGCACTCTAGCACTTGATTTGATTCTATGCAGCTATCTACTCCCTTAGATGCACTAGTATTATTTGTAGTTGAAGCTGGTGCTAAGGATAAGATTTCAGAGGGATTGCCTCTAATAACTTTAATATCGAACTCTTTAATAATTTTTTTTGAAAAATTGGTTCTATATTCTGTTGCACCAGATCCAACAGGATCAAAAATTACGGGTAATTTATAAATTTTAGAGATATTTAATGAATCAATAATATTTTTTTCCCATAATGAATCCAGCATCCCGATATTAATTGATAGTGCCTTAGTGGCGGTATATAGCTCTTTGAACTCATCACTAATATTTGACATTATAGGTGATGCACCAGTAGCAAGAAGCACGTTTGCTGTATACTGCATCACAACAAAATTTGTGATATTTTGAATAAGTGGATTATCTTGACGAACTTTTTGGAATATGTTCCAAAAATCTTCTTTTATCATAACAAACTTTCCTCCGAAGGTATTATCCTTTTCAGGTTCAAAGAGTATTTCTCAGCACATATTTTATTTAATGTGCACCCCTAGTTTTAATAGATAGTTAAATATCATAGCAGGAATTTTATGACAAGTTTTATATTATATAATCTGTATAGTTTATGCGTAATAAACTTACTTATTTAAGTTATTAGATTGCATTTAATATTATTTTAGGTATATTTTATTTTGTTATATATAAAGAGCGGGCGTAGCTCAGTGGTAGAGCACAACCTTGCCAAGGTTGGGGTCGAGGGTTCGACTCCCTTCGCCCGCTCCATATTGGGGGCATAGCTCAGTTGGTAGAGCATCTGCTTTGCAAGCAGAGGGTCATCGGTTCAAATCCGTTTGCCTCCACCAAATCTTAAGCAATATAAAATAATCAAGAGAAATTGGTTATTTCGAACGTTATCATAATCTTGCTAAAATTATCCTAAATCAAAGATCACTGTGAATTGCATTATTTTGTTCTGGAGACCAAATAATATAACTTTCATCTGAAACTTTTTCTACATAGTCGCAACCATATTGTTCAAAATAAGATTTTATACTTTCTTTATCTTCTAATATATGTTCTGTCGAAGTAAAAAGTAGGGAACTATTTATTTCTAATAACTCAGCGCAATCTAGTTTTGATTCTCCCGTAGAAAGTGATTTATAATGAGGTAAATTGGTTTGAATAGGTTTGATCTGTAGGTACTTATCCGCCTCATTATAATAAGGTATATATGTTTTAATGTCTTTAGGTATTGGAAAATATATTTCTATAAAGGATTGAACATAATCTGATGAATTTGATACTTTATGAAGTAAATTACCTGTGCAAAAACTAACTTCTCCAGCATTTAAATTCTTTATACCTATAGAGTATAAATTAACAGCCACAGTTTCTGAAAAATCACTAATTTTATGGAGATAAGTATCTTCAATCAATCCATTAGTTATTGGTAAAACAAATATATTTGTATTGCTACCATGGTTATGAAAAGGAGTAGAGCCGCCTATTTTCATTTTATGCATAAAAACCACAAATTTATCATTTATATCACGAGCCAAGATATTTCTTTGATATTCTATGGAATCTGTAATATTTGGCACATCTAATTGAGCAGAGCACTCCTCTATTCCGCTCTTGTTCTCTAAATACCATAATTTTAATACTTTAGTAAATTTCGAAATGGCTTTCAGATCTCCAACACTAATGGCTTTTTGAAAATTTTGTGCGGACTTTTCAATAATACTAAAAGTATTTGTACATGTAACAGACATAATTCCTTCCATTGTTATACTATTTATGAGGGTATAACTAATAAATATATATTTGTCAAACAACAACTTGTAGTAGCGAGATAAATTTAGGTATAATCATGGGTGAAATCAAGATGATTTTTCAAAATTTATACTAATTAATTCATGGCTATGTTTTTTACAGTTTTTAGGGTCGTCTAATTCCAGTTTATCTTCTTTCTGAGTAGCCTTTAATGAACTTTCAGCACAGGCTCTGAGTTGTGATGATGATGTATAATTCTTTTTAAGAGATCTACTTATAATATTGCAATTTGCATCAATTATAATTTCAACCTCAACTATCATATTGCTCAAGCAGGGAGTTTGATTCCAATGTTTTTGTAATTGTTTCTTAATTTTTAAAAGATCATTTTCACCTAAGGTAGTTGTTTTAGCCTTTAAATTAACAGGGGGATTATTACCAACTAACTTTGAAAATATATCCTCTTTAGGTTTTGGTTTTTTTACTTTTTCCTTTTTTGTAGAAGAGGGTAGTTTCTTTTTATTAGTAGGGCGTTTTTTCTCAATTTTTTTCGATTTTTTTTGAGCATTGTCTTTTGGCAGCTCTTTTTTCTCAATTTTTTTTACTTCTTTAGGAGGAATTTCCTTCACCTTTTCTTTGATTTCAGGTTGTTTCTCAATTTGTATATCTTTCTTTTCATTTTGTTTTGAATCCGAAGTGTCTGTTATATCTAGTTTCTTAGGAGTTTCAGGAGTTATTTTTGTAACATCTTTTTCTAAAGGTGGAGTTTTAGGGAGCTCTTTTTTTATAGGGCCTATATGAATTGAAAATTTCTGATAACTTATTTTTTTTGGTTTTTTTAATAAATTAACATTCATAACCAGTAATAAAAAAACTGTTAGATGAAATAATATAGATAGTAAATATCCTTTTTGCATTATTAATTAATTTACTCTTCAGTTACTAAAGTTACATTATCAATGGATGCTTCTCTTAAGGTGCTAAAAACATATATTATATCCCCATAATGAGTTGATTGATCTCCATATATCATGATCTGAATTTGTGGTTTTTCACTTAATATAGCCTTGATCTTATTAATTAATTCACCTTTTTTTATTATTGTTTCTTGAATATAAATATTTGAATTTTTATCCACAGTAATATTTAAATAATCACCTTTTTTTGAAAAATTTTCTGAGGATTTAGGCAAGGCTATATCTGCCCCAGTGTTGATAATGTGAGATGTAAGCATAAAAATGATTAATAATACCAACATAACATCAACAAATGGTGTAACGTTGATTTCTGACTTTATCTTATTTTTATATTTTAAGGATTGGGGTTTTAAAAAATTATGCATCACCATACTTAACGAATATTTATATGAATTTTACTGACTAATTTTACAAAGGAATTGCGAAATTTAATATTTAAATTTTCAAGACTACTATAAAATTTATTATTAAAAATTAATGCTGGAATTGCTACAATTAATCCTAAAGCAGTAGCCAGTAGAGCTTCAGCAATACCCGGTGCTACTGCAGAGATACTTGCATTTTTTAAAAACACAATTGATTGAAAACTATGCATGATTCCCCAAACAGTTCCAAGCAAACCTATAAAGGGGGCTGAACTTGATATAGTGCCTAAAATATAAAGCTTATTTTCAATTTTATTATTAATCTCATAAATTCTTGATTCAATATCATTTAAAAGCTCTTCTTTATCTACTTGAATGCTTTCTTTCTTAATTGAGCAAATTTTATTGTAGACTGTAATAATAATTTCACCAAATATATTTAATTTTTTTATTACAGCAAAGTGCTTTTGCTCAATTGAACTGATATCATAATTGTTATCTATTAAGAGTTTGTTAAATATATTAAATTCTTTGGTGATAGATTTTAGTAAAAATATTTTTTCAAATGCTATTGACCACGAATATACGGACATTAACATTAAAATTAGCATTATTAATTGTACAAATAAATCTGCTTGCATAAACATGTCTAGAATTGAAAATGATTTTGCGGTTGCGGTATTTGTAATGTCTATAATTTCAGATTCAGCAAATTTTTTAACGGGTATTTTTTCCATAGGTTTTATAATTATATTGTTAATTTACTATTTTCACATAGCATTGCGATTAAATAATCAAATTCGTCCATATTATTAAATTTGATAACGATACTATTTTCTTTTTTTCCCAAATTAATTTGAGTTTTCAAACTTAATGCTTTGCTAATTTTTCTTTCCAAATTTAAAACATCACCATCCTTAGAGGGTTTATTATAATTTATTTTATTATTGTTTTTTATAATATTTTCGGTTTGTCTTACGCTCAAATTATTTTTTTGAATAATCTTAACCAGTTCATCTGGATTTTCATTGTTTAGTAGTAATCTTGCATGACCTGCAGATAATTTATCTTCAAATATCAGTTTTTTAAATTTATCTGGTAGTTTTAACAATCTAATTAAATTTGCAATATAACTTCTACTTTTACCAATTTTCTCAGCTAAAATTTCTTGAGTATAACCCTTTTCTTCAATTAATTTTTTATAAATATTAGCTTCTTCTAGGGGATTTAAATCCTCCCTTTGAATGTTTTCTATTAATGAAATTTCTACATTTTGTTTATCAATTGTGTCTTTTATTATTGCGGGGACAAATTTCAAATTTGCTACCTTTGCTGCTCTCCATCTTCTTTCACCTGCAATAATTTGATATTTATCATTTTCAACCTTTTTAACTAAAATTGGCTGTAACACTCCATGCAACTTTATAGATTTTGCTAATTCTAAAATATCCTCTTCATTGAAATTTTTTCTAGGCTGATTTATGTTCTCTATAATTTTATCAATCGAAATTTCAATAAAATAATTAGGTCTAAAATTTGAGGCATCAAAATCCAACTTGTTTGGAATCAATGAGGAAAGTCCTTTACCAAGGGCCTTAAATTTATTATTGTCTACCATAATAGTTTAATGTTTTTTTAATATTTCTTGCGCTAAAAGTATATATGAAATTGATCCAGAGCATCTGCTATCATAAAGCATAATTGGTTTGCCGTGTGATGTAGCTTCTGAAAGTTTTATATTTCTTGGAATAATTTGATCATAGACCAAATTACCAAAGTTTTTTCTAACATCTGCAACAATCTCTTTGCAAAGTCTATTTCTCCTGTCATACATGGTTAATAAAATACCTTCAATGGTTAATTCAGGGTTTAAAATTGATCTAATATAGTTAATTATTTTGATGATATTGGCAATTCCCTCAAGTGCAAAAAATTCACACTGTAAGGGTATTAATACTGAATTTGAGGCTGTTAAAGCATTAACTGTAAGCAAGCTTAATGAGGGAGCACAATCTATAAAAATATAATCGTATTTTTGAAAAGTTTCATTTATATACTTCAGTTTTTTATTAATTAGCAATTCTTTATGTTCTAAATTTGAAACCTCAGTGTCAAACGCGGATAAATCTTGGTTAGATGTGATTATGTCAATATTAGGTATTAATGTTTTTTTAATTACACTTTTAACACTAGCGTCATTTAATAATAAGCTGTAAACACTTTGCGTTCTATCTGTGTTTTCTAACCCCATTCCTGTACTTAAATTACCTTGCGGATCTAGATCAATTAACAAAATATTTTTTTGATGCAGACTCAATGCTGTTGCTAAATTTATTGATGTAGTTGTTTTTCCAACGCCACCTTTTTGGTTGATTATAGATATTATTTTGCAATTATTTTTCATTAATTTCTTAATTTCTTAATATATATTATTATTGTAATTAACGCCGATGGAGTCATTCCCTGAATTCTTTTAATATCCGCTATTGTTTTTGGAGAAGAATTTTCTAGTTTTGTTTTTATTTCATTAGAAAGTCCATTAATTTCATTAAAATTGATTATATTTGGTATAATTATTTTTTTATCACTTTGCAAAATTTCAATATCTTTAATAAGTCTTTTTTCATAATCTTTATATAAATTTTCTGCAAAAATATTTATTAATATTCTCTCATCTGCATCAATAATTTCTGGAA